>Ga0210059_1000058_pt1 | contig 84509 bp, 66 predicted proteins | sample Ectturendosymbi2_FD_188042 | JGI IMG/M metagenome (GOLD analysis project Ga0210059, IMG submission 188042) | Ecteinascidia turbinata endosymbiont from Florida, USA - Sample 2 (SPAdes) (version 2) | ecosystem: Host-associated > Tunicates > Ascidians > Unclassified | place: Key West, Florida...
TTGCGTGGCGAAGCAGTCTGACTGCCACAACAGCTTCATTCAAATTTGTGTGAATTGGAGAAACTTCATTCAAACTTGGGTAAAACAAGACACAATCATTAAAATTTGGTGAAACCAGCAACATTTGATCAAAAACGGGAAATTTGGGCAAAAAATTTGTGCATCTCCAAAGCTATGCACATCCGCGAATCTAGGGGCGGAACTTCAATCAAATGTCTGCACTGTTGTTGCAAATACTTAATGCCTGTGATAACTAGTTCTCACGCCTCTGTTTACACCGGCACTGCTACCCAGGGCCGGCCTTAAGCCAATGCAACCGATGCAGCTGCATTGGGCCCCGCGCTTCTGGGGCCCCGCGCCATGGTGTTTGGGTAGATTATTCATTTTTGCCAGATACACCTTGCGCTTGAGAATTCAATAGAAACGCCGTTGAAATTTCATTGTTAACAAAGAACGCTCTCGTCAGAACTAGCAAATTTCGTCTCGAACGTTAGCAAACGTGTTCAATTCTCGTGCTAGTGCCATACCGTATATCTGCGCTCTACCACGATCGTAACACGGTTGACTGAACACGATGACGCCATAAAATGACTGCTCAGAAGAGCCCCGCGCCTAGGTCTTGCATTGGGCCCCGCGCCCAGGTCTTGCATAGGGCCCCGCATCTGCTAGGGCCGGCCCTGCTGCTACCCCTCCTTTTGTTCGCCCCATTTTTAAAATTCAAGGCTTCAACTCATGAGCGTCGGAAAGATTTTCTCCAGGGGGTAATAATGGATTTTTCTAGTAGTAGTTTAAAAGATTTTTCCAAGGGTGCAAAAGCGGTGAAATTTCATTTTACCCACTCGAAACTAACAAATCAACCTTTTTTGCTAAAAATTTAATTGAAATTAGTCAAATTTCAAAAGCCAGGGGATTCAAGCCCCCCTTCTGCCACCCCCTTCAGACGCCCATGCTTCAAATTCTCTACCAGCGAATATGTCAATGCTAACAGAAACGTCCAATGTCTATGTGATAATTTTGTCAGATGCATTTCGATTGCTTGATTGTTCTTTTGTGCCATTGGTAAGATACCCTTGATTGCTTGTGTTCTCTCGCGCTGTTTCTGATAACTGGTGTTTGTGGTCTGCGGCGCGCGATGTATTGACTGGTGTCGTGTCTTCGATTTTCGTCATTCTACACAGTGTTCCCATGCTGAACGTGTCGGCAGTTTTCAAGTTAGTTAAAGCCTGGGAACAAAACATCCTCGGTATATGTCAGGCTATGCTAAATCTTTCACGAACACAACCTGTGTTGAAAAATGAAAATTCTCCAAATATTTTGCCAGAAAAATTTGCTAACTACGATTTAGTTCAAAGTCATAAACTTGATGCTTTGCTGCCTCCTCAAATTAAGCCATATCGACTGAAGCTGGTTCCATTCACGACTACCGTAACACACGATTTGCAATTATCATTGCGATGTTGACATGTTTATTGTGGCAAAGGAAAAATACGGAAAGAAGGCATGACGCTCGGGTGATCAACCTTAGCGCGATGCGCGAAGTAATGACGCTGACGCAGTAAGGCATTATTACGCAACAAGCATATCGTTCATTCTTCGTCACAGGTGCTCCGACTTGTCTGTTGAAACAGAACTTCACGCGACAAACTGCTTCTCAAACTTTATGACGTCACAACTGACACACGCCTTTCGCACTTTCCGTGTCATCTGCGGACGACGCACTGTCGCTTTCGTTGACGTCATATTCGTTAATGCCATTGTGAGCATGTTTCTGTTCGTCAGTACTAGAAGACGATTTGCGAGATGCAAAGTCACGATGACGATGACACAGTGAAGAAGCGGCCGAGGTAACCTTGGCTTGAAAATCAAACCTCGGGTTGACTTTGGACGCAAAACGAATCGCCCCTGCCAGGACGTGTTGGGCCCCGGGCAGTGGTGGCGACGTAACAGATGTAAGGGTTAATGACGAGATATTGTTTTCTGACGTCACAATATTCTGGTCAAGCGCGAATGACTCAGAGATGAGGTTAGTCCAGAAAGAAATGAGATGTTAGGTGAAAGGAGGTTTGTTACTGACAAAATGATAAAATTAGTCATAACATGAAAATGAACAATGGCCGTGTAGAGAATCATGAATATCCGTTTTCTTCCCTGCAAAAAAATATGTTGATGACATTTTTTTCAGAACTTAATCCATGGATTGCTTTTAGCAACGTGAATGTGATTAACGAAAGCGAAGACACAATACCACTAACTATTGACGAGAGAAGAGTAAGTCCAGTGTTGAATAGAAAAAAGATCAGCAGAAAAATAAGAAACGAAAGTTTGAAGTAAAAGACTTACAACAGGAAGAGTTTGTCGAGAAAAGATTATGAGTGCGAGGAAGTGTCTTGAGAGCTGGTGGTCACCACTTTTCTGGAGACTGTGTAAGAGTAACCGCCTCCGCCTCCACCTGAGCCTCCGCTCACCTAAGTTTGAACGAATTCATAAAAGTGTCTTACGGAGGGCAAGGTACCAAGTTATATGACGCGGAACTAATCTCATTGGGACGCGCAAAAAAAGAATGTTTCCGGAGTAAAACATCGTTTGGTTTAATGTAAAAACCAAAGTATTCATCCAACCCACATCAAAATATTTGTGCTATTTGTCAGGGAACAGGTTTTCGAAGAGAAATAATCTCTCGCCAAAAACACCTTGACCACAGTGAACAACACCGCAGTGATGTCAACTATTTTTTAACTATTTGCTTTGCGAGAAAACCAGAACCATTCCGATTGTTAATCCCTTGTATCTGCTACTTCATCTTTCTCTGTTAAAGCTCACCATGTAACGTGTCTTCGTGCGGACTTTGTTGAGAGCAGACTCACTGATCTCGGCCCGCTCCTCAGCCTCCTCCAGTTCATGAGTCGCTTTGCGGTACTTGGCGAGGTTCTGGTTCGCTTGCTCTTCCTGCAACGGGAGAGATGCCGCTCAAGTTGAGCAAATCAACTGCACAGCACGGATTAAATGCTTCACAGGTTTCAGAAAATGATCGGATGAATTTATCAAACAAAGCAACCATTTGCACTGGGCGTCACCAGTGGGGTACCGGTCTCCTTGATTGTACTAGCACTACAGTAATGGAGACAGGTCCGCAACCAGGAGGGAAACCGGGCAATTGCCACCGATATTTTCAAAAACATGTTTAGCTATTAGGTACAACAACACGCTACAATCGGTATTCCCCCACCCGAGTATAGTACAACAAGTTGCAACCATTTGAAACATCCGAAAATATCAGCTGGTTGCAGCCCTGTGTGGAGATCTTTTTGGTGTTTCAATGGTTACCGACTCCCCTGTTAAAACTTTTCCACCAAAACCCGGTGATGCACCTACAACATGGTTGGCTTGCACAGGCTATGCAAGCTCATCAAAGAACACGCAAGCAGCCAGCTGACAGAAGAAAAAGAAAAATGATTCGTAGTTATTTTGGATCGAGTTTATCTCATATGTCTTGGTGTTACTGCGTTTTAAGGCTCATATGTTTTTTATGTTTCGTATTTACTGGGTTCTCAGCAGCGGTAAAGTAAGATTGTGGGTTAGTTCAGTGCTACTACGCAAAATTCGTTTTTGTTGGATGACAAAAGTAACCACATTCGCAAGATATTATCTGGCCGACAACTTACAGCTTCCTCCGCCATTTTCTTGTACTGCTTCAGTTTCAGTTGCAGCTTCTCGACCAGCTCTTGCATTCTGAGCTGGTTCTTTTGGTCCTCGTCGGCCTGAGTTACACGAAAGACGTTTGAGGATGCGCGAGACGTGTGGCGAAGTTAGGAAAAATATGGAGTCACCTCTCCCTCATGCATTCGAGAATTATCGCTAAAGTGGCTCGCGCGCTTATCATGTGATCAAACGCTTTTCTACCTCCTGACAGAAACTTCAAAATACAATAATCTAAAGAAACAGATTAAATATAAAAAAGAAAATGCATCACGCAAAGCTTAAAATGAACACCTGGAACGTCAACTCTTTCATGCGACGATCCATCTTGCGGTAGTTCTTCAATGTCTCCGCATGACGGCGCTGCTCAGCCTCGAGCTCTGTCTCAACGTCCTTGAGCCTTGCCTGAAGTGCAGCCAGGGCACGACGACCGCCTTTGAGAGCGTTGGCCTCCGCTTCATCGAGTTTGATCTGCAGGTTACGATAATTTCTTAGCTGCTTGTTAAAATTCCAGTCTTACAATGATAAGGTTGCAGAAGATACAAATTTGTTTTGGCGTCTTATAACAAAGATCTTGCTACAGGCGACCACCAGCAACAATGCGAAAACGAGATAATCGAAAATGCGTTTCGCGTTCCGTGTGAACGAGATTTTGATCGTTATGTGCGTAATTGTTTCCATCCCAAATTGAGAACTTCAAAATATTTTCAACCTCCTACACTCGACGCGTTGTAAAAGTACTGTACTTTTTTGCTCTAAGCCAACTGTTAGCACTCACGGAAATCTCATGAACTTGCACTTCCAGCGTCTTCTTAATTCTCTCCAGGGAAAGAACGCGCTGCTGTGATTGGTGCAGTTCCTCTGACATTCTGGCGGCCTGCCACATAAAGAAAGCAGTTTGCAATACCTTCAAACTAAGCAAACAGGAAACTTTGCTCTACATCGTGAAATAAGAATGAAACCCCGAATTCTCCTCTCGCAGTTGCGATCAGCAACTCCAAATTTTACTTGTAATGTATCAGAACCATATATTGATCGCTTGCACAAGTATCTCAAACCTGGTTCTCTTGATGGTTTGAGGTTGTGCAAAATCATTGTTTTTATTTAAAAATTCCCTCAATTATTCGCGTGCTTTACAAACTGGATTTTTGTAGAGCGTAATCGAACAACAACGCCTCCTCAACAGATTTTGCTGACTTTTTGCTCAGATTTTGGAGCATGAATTTTATTAAACTCACATCGGTTGTTGCTTTCTTGGCGCGCTCATCAGCGTTCTTTGCTTCTGCCAAAGCTTCCTCAAGCTCCGACCTCAGTTGATCGTTGTCCGTCTCAAGCTTACGTCGAGCGGACGTCAGAGCCGAGTTCTGGGCAGAGAGTCCGTTGATCCGCTCCGTGACCTCCAACAACTCGCTCTCAGCGTGCTTACCTGCAACAACAACCAAGACGCTTGTCAAATAATTTAAAGCAACATAATCTGTGCCCGATGCCTGTTAAAAGTAAAAGAGGGTGTAATTCTGTGCCGGAGACAAGCGATGATTGAAGTTCCAAGACTTTTTTGTGATTCTTTTCATAGACAGTTGTTCTATGCTTTAATAACAGAACAATTTACTTTCCAACTAAAATTCACCAATTCGTGCTTATAGGTGGAATGAAGCAAGCTTCAAAATTTGCTTTTATCCAAACTTTTAAACATTTCATTACTGAAAACTGCTTTCAAAACCAAAATTTTAAATTTTGCATTACTAAAGAGAGTGAGTTGTTGCGAGACTTTTTTCAGATATACCACCCCGTCACGCCTAATAGTAACAGCCACATAAGTCACAAAACTTGTGGCAAATGGATAAACTTGTTATACACAAAAACAATACACAAACAAGAAACAATGCACAAAGTAGATTAAAATGCGATTTGGTGAAGTGAGGTGGTAAAGGTTAATAGTAAACAATGCGAAAAATTCGTGTATTGCTTGATATGTAAACGAAATTCTTTTGTGGTATTCATCCAACTTACGAGCTCTTTCATTGGACTCAAGAGCAGCGCGCAGTTCTTCGAGCTCAGATGTGATGATGTTAATTTTTCTTTCCTGGAGGCCAAATTGCTCGCGAAGCTCTTCATGGATGCGCTGGTCTTCATCCATTTGATCTTGGAGTTCCTTTGAAAAGTATCTTGCGCCGTGAATATGTTTGCAATTTAGGCAAACCAAACAAGAGATTCCTGAATACGCATAACTTTAAATGGCGGTCAAACGAAACCAACAATTTTAATATCGTGTCTTCAAATGAAGCGATTGAGACGCTCTGATTCCTGTGCGAACTTTTAAAACAGATAGTAAACATACCGGTCATATACGCTGCAACCATTAAGCAACGAGCAGTAATTCTGTAAAACCGGCCCGAGCAAAATTCTGAGCATTAAAGAAGGGGCAGCTAACAAGCCTAACCGGGTGACAACACGGATGGTATTATTATCCTTTTAGAAAACACAATGAAAATAATTTACCTTGATAGTGATTTGCAGCTTGCGGACCAGTTTAAGCTGTTCAGCGAGGTTGCGATTGGCGTGATCTAGCTCCATCTCGCGGTCGTTAAGCTCGCTTTCGAGCTTCTTCTTGATGCGCATTGCGTCTGATCGTGCCTTGATCTCAACATCCAAGCTAGCTTGCATGGATTCAATAGCACGAGCGTGGTTCTTCCTGTGATTAAAAACTTCAGGGTAAGAGAAGAGTTTTCGATTCTAAGAGAATTGCATGCCACATGAAAATTAGGAAAACGAGGCCCACATAAAAGTGAAACAATCTGATTTGTAATAAGCACGTTGTGCTCGATTCTTTTGTAGTACAGGCAACTTGTAAGTAGCAATGCTTTTTGTAGCAAAAAGAACCTGTTTTCTTAAAACTGGCATGACAAATATCTCACTACCTGTAGGCACCAACTAAAAGTCTGTGTTTAACAAAGCAACATCATTTGTAAAGGATAGCTGTCAAGCCAGCTGTTTTTATTTACCAAGGACTTTCACAGGAATGATACAGCAATGCCGTTATTTTTACACTAATTTCGCAGCTATGTACCTTGTGTTGTCGAACTCTTCTTCCTTCTCTTGAAGTTTTCTATCAATGTCCGCTTTGACTTGAGTGAGCTCCAGTTGCAGGCGGAGGACCCGGCTCTGTCATCAGAGGACAGTGGTTACAACAATGTTTATTTCAAATTAACTGGTAATTCAAAAAGTAATACCACGTACATTGAAGCGATAAAAATCGTTTGATATAGCCAAATGCTACTATGGGTGCTACTTTAGTTGTGCATTTGCTTTGCTGATAGAGAGCAAAGATAAGTAAACACAAATCTTTTTTGTTGTTGGCATCGCAACAACGAGCTACTCGGTACCTCTTCAAGCTCAAGGGCTCCTTCTGCCTCCTCAAGAGCAGAGCGAAGTTCTTCGCATTCGAGCTCAGCCTTCTTCTTGGCTTTGTCGAGTTCATGCAGAGTTTTGCCGCCAGTTGTGAGTTGATCCGTGAGATCATTGATCTCCTCTGAACAATTTAAGCAAACACGGCGATCAGGAATATCCACTACAGAACGTTTAGCTCGGAAGGATCACAACAACCATCACTACATGCAGAGCGGTGCTGCTAGAAACTCAGAAAAAAAAGAACAAAGCTCCTTTCATACTTTTTGCAAATCGCCAAAATCATAGCACGTTGATTGGTAGGACCACTAGACAAAAATGTAACACAAATAGAATTTTCAAAACTCATATGACCGTTTTTTTTCAGCTTGTGATGCTAAAGACAATTCAACAGCCATGGCAGTCGTGTGCTTATAAAAAAATATGTTTAAAACCTTCAAATGCTAGATCGTTTGAACTAGCTCGACGTTAGTTCGCCACATCTGGTCAAACTGCGTCTTACTCACATATCGGTGTTGACGTTATGTTTGTTAGTAAAACACTATTTTGCAAATTTTTTTCACCGGACAAGTTCTTGTTCTCCCTCCTGACAATATCGAGTTGCTCGATGCTCTCTTCATAGGAAGCTTTGATCTTCAAGATCTCAGTTGAATAGTTCCTGGCCTCGCGCTGTGCAGCCTCAAGCTCAGCTTGGAGCTCTTCAACCTTTTGCTGCCAAGATGCAAGCTCTTTGTCGAAGTGACGCTGCTTCTTGTCCAAGGCTGCGATGGTTGCGTTAGCCTACGGAAAAATAGTTAAAAAATCGTAACTTTTATCGTATTCGGTAATGTACAAACGTTTTGGGACGACAACTGTGCTTTTGTTAAAAAACAGTAGTTATGTTAAAAAACAATATTTTTGTTAAAAAACAGTAGCCGCTGCGACTGACATACGTCATAGCTTAATTATTTAAAACAAGAAGTCCTGCAATGAAACTTACCCGCTCAAGGTCGATGGTGAGATCTTCAACTTCGTTGGTGAGCTTGTTCTTGGTTTTCTCCAGACTCGCGCACTTGGCCAATGCGTTTTCAGTCTGCTCTTCAGCTTCTTGAAGACGAATGGCCAGTTTCTTCCTGTTCAACGAACAGCGAAGATGCGAAATATGGCGACTACTGAAGTGTGTCATTTAGCCGATGATACATTCGATCTTTGAACATTTTGATAAATTCTTGCCTCCGTTTGCACAAACAGTATTTTTTAAATTTATTGCAACTTCCGTGTGTTTTTTAACTACAAGTTTCGGAAAAACAATACTTTTTGAAGAAAAATAGCTGTTTACTTATTTTCTGCACACTAACACACTACACTAAGCCATAGCCATTAATCAAGCTAAAAAAGTGAAACCCAAGTATGGTGAGTTTCTTAACGTTATTCTATCCCGAAATGCAAGATAATTGGGGTTCAAAGAGCAGCACCATTTGCTAGACGGTAAAGGTACGGTCGCAGTTGTAACGTACTTGGCTTCTTCAAGTTCTTCCATTCTCTGTATGGCATCAGTCTCGTATTTGGTTCGCCAGTTGGAGACCTCAGTATTAGCTCGCGAGAGGGCGCGCTGGAGTTCGGCTTTGCCTTCCTGCTCCTCTTCGATTTGTTCGCGGAGAAGGTCGAGATCATGACGTGCGGCTTGCAAGGCATGAGCAAGAGATTGTTTGCTCTGAGAACGAATGAAGAGTATAATCAGGTCAACGCTTTCGCAACTGTTTGCTTTGTTAAAACATGCATCCATTTTAAAAGCTTCAGGAATATTTGAAAAAATCAACAAAGATTTTGAGGTTTGAAAAGTCTTTGCGTTTACACAAAAGCAAGTCTTTCTTTTTAAAAGTCAAAAAAAGCATTTAAGTTCAACGAAAACTCGGAACTTGTTTCGGTTCAGCCAGTCTCAAGTTTTGGCGCAAAGCAACTAACCTTGCTTTCTTCGTCAAACTGCCTCTTCAAGTCTTCGATGTTTGACGTCATGTTCGACTTAGCGCGTGAAAGAGAGTTGACCTGAAACACAAATAAAAGGCTTAAGTATGTTCACCTTTACAGTGCTTCTCACTTGGCTATGATGTCCCTGGCAACAAATTGTTGAACTGGCATGTATCAATGAAAGTCAAATAGCACTTCCAGCAATTGCTCCAAACGCAGAAGCTCATGATTTTGATTCCTTAGGTTTCCAAACCTGACGTGCTTAGTATAACAGAAATCTGCAGTCATGCAGTCCAAGACTTCGGTAAACCTTCCATAAGACTTTGCCTACAACGTACCTTGCTTTCTGCTTCTTCAAGCATGTGCGAAGTCTCGGTGTTCTCGCTGGTCAGCTTGTTTTTGACGATGTTCAGCTCGTTGATGTGCCTCACATTCTCTTCAACACGCAGTTTGAAGTCGGAAACTTGCTCTTCCATTACGCGGACGTTGGCCTCGGCGCGGGACTGTTAGTTAACACAAAACTGTTAGAGTAATGACGTTTTTTGCTGATGTCATGATCCACGTCACCGGGGGTCAAGCTTATATTACCTTCATTTTTGTGGCTTCTTCGAGTTGAGAGGAAACGTCATCGAGTTCGAGGTGCAGCTGAGCGCGTTCTTTTTCAACCTTGTTCTTGACTCGCATCAGGTTCTCAACCTGCGATCAAGCTCAGACGTCAGCAAAACCGCTCAACCGTTGTAACAGTTTGCTTCGGATGAAGCTTAGCACTGCGCCATGACAAAAAGTCCGGTTTCACAGCTGGATTCACTTACGCCTAAACACTGAGAAGTATTATTCTACAGTTGACACGTGCGATGATTGTTACTGCTATTTGCCTTAATAGGCCGTTTTGTCACAACACAAACATGTGCAGTGATTATAAACACGTTTGTTCACACCTCCATTGAAGTCATTTTCAGACTGACTACGATTACAAAACATTTCAGTTATGAAAGAAATGTTGGCGAAACCTGAAGAGAAACGCGATCGGCGCGTTACAGGCAACAACAGCATGTCTATGCAGCCGGCGATCCACATGCGCATAAGCGCTTTTTGCAGTTAGCCAAAAGCATTTGCAGACTTCCAAGCTGCAATTCGCAGAAACCGGCTCACCTGTTCGACAAGATCGGTGACGACGTCGTGATGCTTCTTCTTCATCTGGCTGACAGTGGCGTCGCTCTGCATCACGGACTCCTCGTAATCGCGACGGAGCTTCAAGTAGTCGGCCTCGCGACGTTTGATCAATTCGATCTAGTCGAGAAAAAAAGCATTCAGTTTTAAAAAATATGAAACAAAAAAGAGAAAAAAGAAATCCGAAAAAAATAAGTTTGGATAAGACTCGTTTCACTCGACGCGAACGATAATACGTCACGACACAATTGATCGATCCACAAATACTTGTTTCGTCATCAAACCTGGGCGGCTGTCGCTCCTCCAGCTTCCTCCAGCTGTTCAGTGAGGTGGTCGAGCTCGCGCACAAGCTCGTTCCTGTTCTTCTCGACCTTGCTGCGAGCTTGTTTCTCCATTTCGAGCTCGCCCTCGGCATCCTCAATACGAGCCTATAGCCAGCAATTTTTCAGTGAAATAAGTGACTGATGAATCTCGAAGCAATAATAACAAGACATGTGAGCTTTAAACAACCTGCAATCCACAAGTAAACTTCTATTGTTCAGTTGCTTGGATTTACCTGCAGCTCCTTGACCTTTCTGCTCAATTGAGCAACCATGTTTTGTTCCTCTTCGACCTTGCCGTTCAGTTGGTTGATCTCGAAGTCTTTCCTGGAAAACGAAGAACAAGCGTTTTTTTCCCTCTGTTCATATAGCTCTATTCACTTCAAAGTTCGCAGCACTAGCTTTCGCAAATTTTTCCAAATACTGTTGCTGTGCTAATCACACTCTGTTCAGAAGATCGCTAGACATGGTGAAGTTTTGCCATCTCATCCGGTGTTGTACTTAAGTTATTTTAGACTTCAAGCATACAACCTTATGCTCAGAAGCATTGTTTTAGAGTTAAACCAAGTTTTTTACAGTTAAAAATGCAGTTGCGCCTACTTGCGCAGGTTGTCCTCAAGGCCGGCCTTATCCTTCTCCAGTTCAGTGATAGTGTCGTGGGCAGCACGCAAGTCGGCTTCAAGTTTGCGTTTGGACTTCTCGAGATCAGCTTTGTGTTTACGCTCTAGTTCAAGGGCGTCTTCAACCTGTTGCGCAAAACATCGTTCTGTAAGATCTACCAGATTAAAGCTCACCACACTTCCAAGGAGCACGGAACTTCAAGGTTGGTTTCAAATTAGTTTGCTTATTTGGTATCAAGATGGATCTACGATATAAGTTCCAACATAATCGTGACTGTCATTGTGACGATGCTGGATCAGAAGCATGTCTGATAAAAATTTTGTTTGTCGAATGTTTACGAAAAATCTGAACTTCTTATGTAGTGGTTCGAACTTCCCTGCAGCGACTTTCTTTTGAAGAAAGCCACTGCACAAACTTTTCGTTTTCGTAAGCAGGCCATTCAGTAGTTTTTGTGCCACTTTTTTAACTCGTTAAAGTATTTAGAATCTGAAAAACCTCTACAGAAACAATTTAATGCTCCCTGAAAAACAGCAACTCGCCTCCTCAATTTGTTGTTCGAGCTTGGTCTTGAGTTTGCCCAGGTGGTTCGCCTTGTCTTCCATGGCTTGCAAATCTTCCAGTGTTTGTTGGTTGACTTGGTCGAGCTGCTTCTTTTCTTTGTTCAAGCGGTTGATTGTCTCCTCTCGTTGGTCGAGATCGGCAGAAAGACCGCGGAGCTTAAGCTCAAGACCCTGGATGTGGATAACAACGCAACTGGTGGATTTGTTTCAATATTTCGCAACCTTTTTATGCTTTAGGATGAAACATAAAAATGTGACATCCATACTTGTTGCATTTAGCGTTATGGTTATCTTAATAAACAGCGCCCACCACATCAACAGTTTTTGCTTTTTATGTGAGGCGGCGTTCATACTACCGTTGTACAAAGTTCGTTTTAAAACAAAATATATTTTTGTTCGGGGACCTGTTTATCTTTGTCGAGACGGTTGATGTTGCTTTCAGCCTCTTCGATGTCGTGGGTGAGGTCGGTGACCTGCTTGTCGAGCTTTTTCTTCGCAGCCGAAAGCTGCTCGTTGTTCGCCTCCTCTTCCTCCAGCCTTTCTGACAAATCTGCGACCTGCATTCAAGAACTCAGTGAAAGAGGATGAGCAGCATGTGCAGAGTTCATAAATTAATATGTATATATGCATATATATTTTATATTTTTAATTTCCCAACAGTCGCAACCCCCTTTGATTTAGACAAGGTAAAGCGCAACCATAGCTTAATAATAAACTGATAAAAAACGTATACTTCTGATGCCGATCACTGAACTGGGTGAAGAGCAAAGCTTTGAAAAACTAGCTTAATTTTGTTGAAAAACAACAGGTAGATGCAGTTTACGTCAAAATGCAATATCTCTTTAGTTGAAAGTATGTTCGCAACTTTTGATTTGATGTCCCAACACTTATGTTTACGGTTCATTTAATATGCTTTTTATGCAATAGCGCCAGTACGGTGGAAACATTGAAAGCACCAATTTCTACGATTGAAATCAAAACTTAAAATACCTGTCCTTCCAAATCTTGCTTCTGCTTGACGAGCTGCTCGTTTCGTTCTTCTGCATCAGCAAGGTTTTCTTGTTCCTGAGTAACAAATAAAGAACTTAGAAAACACTTACGCATGTTCAAATCCAAGACATTTCCTTTTTAAACAGAATACAGTTTTTTCTCCCACGATACAGTGTTTGTTCTGTTGTGAACAAATAAACGTTTCGGAGATCATGTTGAAAAATTCAAAATACTTAAAGCATGTTCTTGCAGCAACCTAGGTCTTGTCTACCTGACAAGAGCTAACGATGCTTAAAATTTTCTTCATTAGTTAGTGCGAACTTGATATTTTCAAAAAAGCCTTTGTTTTTATTCGCACCTCGAAACATATCCTATACTGCTGCATGGCTGGCACGCGAGTGTTGTGCTTTGCAATTGTGCAATCTTCAGTCTTCCCAAGTTCGTCCAGGTCCTCATTATTACCAAACTCCTCTTGCTTATGCCCTGCTTCATCGGTGTCGCTGTTTTGTTTCGAGTTTCTTGATGATCCGTTCAACGAATCTGCTCCACTGTGGTCCAGAAAAACGGATTCCTCTCTTTCGCTTGAAACGTCGTTGTTACACGCATTTAACAAACAAGACGTCACAGCCTCGTGGCCATTTTCCGAATATTGTTTTGCATTGTCGTCGTCTCGCGCATCTTTAGACGAACTGCAAGTCACGTGACTTTCTGAAACTAGGTGACCAGCTGTAAGCTCATCGCTAAAGACAAATTCTTCGTCGCTGCCGCTGCTTAAATGGTAGCGCTTGCCGATTTCGCGAAGTTTTGTGCTTCGCTCGTTCAGCATCAACGAACATCGGCGGCTCTGGCTCTCTTGATAAGGGTTCGCGTCATAATCCTTGCTGTGACGCACAATGTTGCTTCCTGATGACGTGCTCGAGCATTCTGCTGAGCTGCGCTGGTCGTCGTGGAGTCTTTTTCCAGCGATTAACTTGAACTGATGTGCCTCCTGAGCGGAGCAATTGCTGATGGTGACCGTTTCATGAACTGAGAAGTTTCCAGAGTTCAACGCTTCGGCTTTGACTTCAAGCGAATCAGGCGGCTGTCGATTGCGGGATCTCCGACGAGAGACAGTTTCTGTTCCTTGTTTCTCCATTAAAACCCTCATGTATTTTAGATTTTGGAATTCTCCAGAGCTAGTGATGCGACCAAGTCACAGCAGCGGTGAAAACAATGCTACAGTGACGTCACTATCAGTATCTCTCAAAAAAAGTGAACAAACGTTTTCGCTATCGTTTGAAAAACGTTTCCGAACTTCGCCCCACGGAGTCCCTGTGCAACACTGAACAGTGTCGTTGACGAAAAATCGCTGCAACTGCACGCCTTGGTGACCGACTGTTTTGCGTTGGGTCCCTATCACATTCCACTGGGTCTGCGTAGATAGCATTACAACTTTGCTTGCCTGTTTCACTGCCTCAGTTTTGTAACGCTAGCGTCAACACCAACAGAATCGAAAGTGGCATCGTATTCGTTGATCTTACTTTAGTAAACAGTTCCCCGTTTTTTGGTTAAACATTTTCCAACTGCCTTTTCTATGCTTTTCTAGTTGCACTGTGCTTTTTAGCTACACAGTAGCGGTAAGAAATGAATACTTTCGCCAAAACGTAGGGCATCAGCGCAACTCAAAAACGCTTTCTTCTTTCCCCTTTGCAGTTGAGATATTCTCTCACATTTGCAAAGGTTAAAGACAGAAAAGGTCAAATGTCAAGTATATTTTTGAACAAGTATAAAATTTCTTTGAAAGTTATCTGAAAAGTTTGGTCTCTTATTACAAATTTGAGCTATTTCCACACACAAAGAACAAAGTATGAGTTGGCTGCCGAAAACCGTGCTGTAGCCCGCCTTTCTTAAAATTTTCTGCTTAAAGGCAAATGGAAAACCTGATTTTTTGTTTAATTTGTTTAAAACTGCAAGTTCATGAAAAAGTAAGATTGATGCAAACTCTAAGCCTGTGTTTCAAACTGCAAATAGCTTTCAGTAAGTTTAATATTTTTCCACACAAACTGGTTGTTATGGAATGTATGTAAGAGTAGGTGCCTGAGTGTAAGAGGTTTTCAGGATTTCTTCAAAATAAATGGGTCTATTTATGCTTTCCTTTCCTTAAGAATTAATCATTTCTTAATTAGTTATTAATTGATCTTAATTAAATGTTTAAAGTTTGCAATGGTTGCCGAGAGCATTTGCAGATTATTTAAAATTTTCTAAAGTAATTTTAAGATGATCTAATTAATTCAAGTACTGATTCTTAAGCACATATCAGTTCTCCTAGCTTTATTTCTGTTTAATCTGTATCAGTGTCTGACTGGCTTTTCACAGTCTTTCTTCACAAAGCATTTACAGCAGCTGTCCAAACCTGAAAACTGGTGAAGGTAACAGGGATATATCAGGAATAAGCGGACATATTATTCTCAGTGTAGGGATTGGGTTAAGCAAAGAAATGTCAATATTGGTCAAAGTAAACTCTTCCGCGAAGCAGCAGAAGATAACATAAATGAGACGCTGACTTTTGGCAGCGAGTCGGCAAACAAGGTTGATTTGTAGACAATCTTTCTCGATTTGTTGTCGGAGATCATTGTTCTAGGTGGGCAAATATAAGTAAGCCGTTTAAAAACGTCTGTTACGACATGCCGATTTACTCTCCTTTGCGAAATCGTCCTTAGGTATTACTTTAAGAGATGCTGGCGATTGTGAAGAAGCAGAGGTTGCTTTTTGCAGTGAATAATGCACATTATACTTAATATGTCGCCAGTAGTTCCAACCAGTTAATCTTAAAAATTCCCCTGGTGCCTAAGTCTCAAGTAGGGGAGGTATTGTTCAAAAAGTTAACAAACTTAGCAGTGAACGTGACATGTTGTTGAAATCTACTCACCGCTTGAAGCTGCAAGGTCAGGTCGTTCTTTTCCGAAAGCAGAACGACGCACTTCTCCTCGTATTCCTTTCTTAATATTTCTTCTTTGCCGAACTTTTCTTTCAGTTCAGCAATCTCTTCGTCTTTCGCTTTCAACTCATCCTCAACACGCACAACATTGAGCAGAGGCTTGACCTAATAACAGAACGAGACTAGGTTTATTTCGTCAGGAAAATATGACTTTTACTTTCAGTAGATTATTGTTGTCATGTCTGACTGCTGATGCAACCGACAGCCATCAGCAAAGTCACACGACTGAAGTATGGAATGCGATACCTTTTCATAAGTTTCACAAAAAGCATGCACAATATTTTATTGAAAATGACAAAACTTTCCTATCTCAAATGAAATTTATACCACTGCGTGTTAGAGAAAAAGTGCAATGGTTTTAAACTCCAAGCTTAAAATACGCGGCTGTTCGCCGTTGTAAAGCAGACAAACAGGCAGCAGCAGTGTGTGAGTGAAACAAAAATATATTTGTGTTGTAACGTTGGAAAAGCTTTGATATTGACGTTTACTGGCATTTTTCACCTTGCTGTAAAGCTTCCACCATTCCCAATCGCGGAATTGAAGGAACTTCCTGATGTTGCGTTGGATGCATCGAGCTGCTCGTCTGTATTTAGAAGATGTATTTTTGTATGTGCATAGGAGGTGATTGTAGTTATTTTTCTTTAGGGAAGCATTGCAGCAACTTATACAAAGCTTGTATTTCTGTGAGCAAGGGAATGAGCAGATGACGGCGCAACAAAGATATCGTTCGCGTTTTCTTTACTAATGGTCCGACGCTCTAATTTTGGTAAAGGTAGTGTGATATTCAAAATCTACACAATGTTTCCTAATTAGAAAGTCTACACAATGTTTCCTAATTAGAAAGGCAGCTGTTGCCTGTCTTGTTTCATATGCTATTTTAAGCTTCACAAAATAAACGATGTTTTAAATCCAGCATACTAGATAGTCCTCGATAATAACTAACGTGTCAAACTCTATGAAGCAAATGTCCATTTGATTGGTCTAATTTTTCATTAGTAAAACGAGTTTCATAATTTGTTTCTATTACAACAACTCCTGGCAACAAAGACCGCAAAGATGTAACCAATGAGCTAAAAATTACGGGCCACGCTTCATGTTTGATGTTTTGTCACCGAACTTACTGTCGTTCAAGCATCTTTTTAAATTCGATCCTCATCAGCTTTCCTCTTGCGCGGGCTTGCATCTTGGTTACAATGCGCGAGAGGATCTCATCACGCTTGTCCTCAAGGTCTGCAAGAACTCCGGCTTTGAAGAAGATCTGACAAAGAAACCATGATGGAAACGTTTGTGATGCACAAGCGGTGACTTTTACTGGCTTGAAATCAACAAAAGTTGCGGTCGTTTTTATTTCGAAAAAAAGTGATCTAAATGATAAAGTTCAACACTCAAACTTGATGAAATAGCTAATTATTGCTATTAAAAAGTAAAAATCGGCTGTTCTCTGTCTCGCGTTCGGATATCTAGATATTAGATAAAAAGTGTTACCTTAGTATGACCGATTTTGTACAAAGCAGTGTCCAGCTCTATTGCTGTAAGGATGGTCTCGGTAGCTTTTTTGCTGTCAACCATGTTTGCTACAAGTTTAGCGGCCAACACCTTGTATCTGTGAAGAAAAACCAAAAAAAAAGACGTGAGCACAACTCCAAGGAAACAAAAGGGAACTAAAAACAGTTATAAAATGCAGAAAAAAATGTTATGAGGGAGAACGTTGACGTCATACGTCTGGTGTTCAGCAACCACCTTACTCGTGAGACAACCGGTTGTGAAGACACTTTTTGTCCAGTTCAAACTTACGGCCCCACAGTTCAAACTTACGGCCCCACGGCTGATTTCACGGTTTGATAAAAAGCGCGGTCTGCCGTTAACGCTGTTTGGTCTGTTCTGTGCCGTCGTCATTAAAATATGAGCAGCGTAAGCATACTACCAAACACAAACCTTTGCTTGAATTCGGGATATTGCAGCCTGTTGGGAAAACCTTTCCTGCAAATACGGATACCCTCAAGCACACCGTTGCACTTCAGTTGGCCCAAGACCAAATCTGTGAAATGTTCAGTGAAGTGATTGTCATAAAAACTTAAGGGAGCATGTAAAACGGGTAGATGCAAGAATATATGCAAATTTTCCGTTTACTGGGAAAACGCAATAATTCTATCGTTTAGCAAATGGCCAAATTTCATACATCAAGCGAAAAACGCTTATCTCTGGCATGACGAGGATGTAGTGTTCGCCTAAGCCCAGTAGCTCATATGAGTAGGGCCTACTCTCAATTTTATTCTTATGTTTTCTTTACAGACGCTGAAGCAGATTTGATCGCTGACGCAATTCTCTACTCTTTTAAACGCACAAATAGACGACAACAGCAGCTAATCGCATGGCACAGCCAAACGTATTATAAGGTGTGCGCTACGCAAGCTTCATTGTAAAATATACTTACGCGCATCCATGATTCCTGGCGTCTTCATTTCGTTTGGAATGATGCAGCGCACGAAGTGAGGCTTCGTGTTCCTCAGATTGGTCATCAACTTGTTCAGTTGTTCCTGTGCCACATACAAGCCGTGGTCACTTTTTGCTATTATATGTGGGGAAGTTGAGATGCGGTAACTTTGGAGAACAATATCTCAATTCCTGCACTTACCCTGTACAAGGCGGACACAGTCTGGAAGGAACCGCCTCCCTTCTTCTTCTTCTTGCCTCCGGCTGAATAAACAGATTGCAAATTGTATGAAAACCAAAGAAATGTTTTGAATTCAACGTAAAGAGTGAACATGCTGTTTTTGGACACGGATTTACATTAGATTGAGATTTCAAGCCTTGCAAATCGTTTAAAAACAACAACGCAAAACCTATTAATTAAATGAAAACATGTTGTACGTTTCAAAAGACACTTGACCGATTTTGGTGACAGGGAATTTTACAGTTGTTTTACAACACATACAAAATGATTTCTATTAAATCACTGCTTTCTGAGTTGTTGCTTTTTATACAAAAATGCAGCAAGTTTACAAAACGAAAACTTAAATTGTAAAACTTTCGAGGCAGAAAGCAATGACGGAAATAGAAATGCGCTGTTATTTCTGCATTTTCATTATACACTTTGTAAAGTTTCAACTAACTCCAAATATTTTTATGCTTCATTCAAATATCTTCGCATGCTGCTTTGTCAATGCCAGGTTAGAACATTCAATCTGTTGATATGACGCACCTACGTTTCTTCAATACACCAAAAAGAAGGAATGAAGAACTAATTGCTCAACGGCTCAGAGTCGTATAGCATGTGGCCATTGTGGCCCGGTTTGCACCGTAGGAATGTTTTATTACTGGACGTAAGGAGAAAGTTTTGCAAAGAAAAATTTTTTCTTTGCTACTTCATACCGAAATTATCTGCACATTACTAAGTAATAAATTGGATGACACCGTAGGCGTAAGAGGCGGTATGAAAGGGGGGCTGTTCCACCTTAACTGAGTGTTGCCCGAAAAATTTTGTTTATGCCCCAAAAGCAAATTTTTCAATAAATTTTACAATTTAACTTTAAGTAATAAAAAATCATTTCGAACACGAAAAAAAATTTGCATCAAATTATCGAATTTCAGGAAAAGTATTTCTCTGAAAAGTTTAATTTTTGGACACGAACATACTCTTTCGGGAAAAACGCTATACCTACCAGGGTTTTTGTACCCTCATTAAAAATGTCTTGCATTTAAGCTGTTGCGTTATGGCTGCACCAAAATTCCGCTCTTCAGGTATGAGCTAGTGTCCATGTCTTGACTAACAGTAAAGCAGTTTCACTCGTCAACTCCTCCTAATGCCAAATGTTTAAGTTAGAATCAAACACCAAAGGTGTCACTACAAGTATTTCCAAAGGATAATTCCTTTTTTCATCGAAATTGCGACAGAAACAGTCACTATCAACGTAGGTCGACAGAAATAGGGGTAATATTGCCCTTATACATGTGTAGAATGCAGTCTGTATGCGCTCGTATTCCAATCATGCAGCAGTCCCTAAGTTGTAAGTCGTTCATGTTTTTCGTGCTCTACTTTTTATTACACATCTATGCCAGTTGCCTTGTTTGGAAACCCGACGAGTCAGACAAACGTCATTCACAGCTGCCACATTCCAGCAATTAATACAGTTGTCGCGCTGGATGACGTCACAGTGGCAATTTACCAAGTTACGCACCAATGATTACCATCAAGCTCCTCTTTGTCCCCAAGGATTTTCAAGTGATAGTGATCGTCTCAATATGACGTAACAGTTCTGCGCGAGCAACTGCCTTTCTATGTAAGCGGCATAACCAAGTCTAATGGTTTAATTTAATGTTTCGTTTCTTTTTTTTCATAGTTTATGTCATGCCATTTATGTAGCATGTGGGAAAAATAGAGACAATTTTTTTATAGAAAATAAACTTTTCCGAAATTTAAAGAAATTTCAGAATCTAGAATTTATATTGTGATAGCAACTGAGAGGTGGTATATCCCTAGACACATTTCATCTGTTACTTATTTTCATCAAATTAAATGGCGTCTTTTAATCATATTATTCTGTCTCTTATTTCGGGCTTTGTCAAGGAAATGAAATTGAAATAAACAAATCCAGCAAAACGTCTCACTTTCTTCCGCGACTTGCGGGAAAAGGCCGGCCATGAGTTTGTTGGTGGATTTTCGGAAGAGGTCAAGCACAGTTTGGTTCAGTGGATCCTTGTTTTTGTCGAGCCACCCGTCCACGTTGTAATCGACCTAAGAACAAGTATAAATACTCATAGAGAGCTCCCCTTTAATCAAATTGAAATTCGGCCGCACACTGGTGTTTGCCTTGGACCAACTGACAACGTAAAGTTAAAATGCTCTCCGACGAAAAGTTTGCCTAAAAAACTTACGATTCCAGCGTAATGCTTGACTGAAAAGTGAGCACCGCCTTTCTTAGAGATCTTTGGCTTCAGGAAAGCCTTGGATGTCTTCCCGTGTCGTTCGTAAAGTTTGTCTCTGAAAGTTTCGTCTGTTGCCTTGGGAACAATCGATTCTTCTTCCAGGATGGAGAAAACTCCCATTGGCTGGAGAAACAGATGATTCGTACGAGAAATGCAATGATCATACGTCCATACAAAACAACTGAGCGTCCTATGTGTTTTTTTTATAATCTAGCAGTAGAGAGATTTATCATCACAAAAGGATTCCGATACCCTAGCTCTACGACATGTTTCTTTCAAAAGATGGGGCTATACGCCTACGTAAAAAATGTATCGCTCATTAAACGGGACATACTCCGGGTTTGGCATTCATTTGCTGATCGGAAACCATCGATTGTTAACCACTGAAATTTTCTGTTTAAAATCAGCGGCTGTATGACACCTGTTTAAAATCATCCATAAAATTTACCGGTAACCCAAATTTTTGCACATATTTGTCGCCACAAGGTGTCCTGTAATTCAGTAGCATCAAATGCATTCCAACATTTTGATAAGTTGCTATGCGTGTTTCATTGCTTGCAGATACCTATCTCTTACTGACATGGCCTGTCACTTGAAAAGATATTGCAAATCGTGGCGAATTTACACACAGTTGCCGGTGAATACAACTTCAGTACACCAATCAGGGTTGGCCACACCCACCTGATGATAGAGCCGCGAATGCTACCACCACACACCAGGAGCATGGAAGAAACATTAGGGTCTTCAGGTCACGCTCAATACCATTGCTCACTTCACTGCGACGTAAATCGGCATCTACTTGTGACGCAACAATGTTTCCCCTTGTTCTACCATCCAAACAAGCAAGGTCAAAGTGTCATAAGTGGGGCAACCAAATGCCAATAAAGTCAAAGTTTTTCTGTAGTTTTGAAAGTTCGTGAAACGTCCACAAACCAAATTTAACGCTCATGCCATGTGGGAATCCCAAGTTATTAGGTCAAAAAAAAGTCAAAATGTATCAATAGGTCAAACTTTATCGTTAGGTCAAAATTTTCTTCCAGCAGAGTTTTTTCCCTTCATCGATACTTTATTAAAACTACAACAACAGATATTGATATGCTTTTGCAAGTTTAGTTGCAATTCTGTAATAATAGTTGGTTTGTTGCGACTTCTGTCTTTATAATGCTGTTTGCCCGCTACTGGAAGAGTGAATAGTGTGCAGGATATGCATGGTAAAGAAAGAACGTGGTCGAACAGTACTCGGTTTGGTAAATGCTCAATCCAATATGCATATAACGTTTCAACTTTATGATGTTCTCAGGTTTGACTCTACTGTAGTTATTTATGTGCTTATCCATATACCATCCCCAAAGTTAAACAACGAAATATTTTTAAAATTATAGAGTGCATGAATAGCTTCTGGGTTAACCTCAACACCTAACGCTGAATTATTTTGCAGTTGCAAATGCAGAAAATCTATAGGTCAAAATAAAGTCAAAATTTGTAAATTATAAAGTCAAAATTTTAAGTTTTTAGGTCAAAAAATTGGTTGCCCCAGTTATAAGTACTAAAAATTTTTCCACCTTTTCGAGCAGCTCAATGCAGTCTTGCAAGTCCATGCCGAAATCAATGAACTCCCATTCGATGCCTTCCTTCTTGTATTCTTCCTGTTCCAGGACGAACATGTGGTGGTTGAAGAATTGCTGCAACTTCTCATTTGTGAAATTGATGCACAGCTGCTCGAAGGTGTTGAACTGTTCGAAAACAATTGAAAACAATGCAGAACTGTTCGAAAACAATTGAAAACAATGCACTTTTCGAAAACAATTGAAACACTGAACTGTTCGAAAACAATGCAGCCGCATCAATGCTGGCTTGCAAACAGGTCTGCACCATAATCAGAGGAAAAGCAAAACTGCTAGGCTAAATCACAACGCATCAGGCTTTAGCAACAGTCTGAACTGAACGCGATGCGCATAAAACAAATCGCCAGAAGATTCTGAAATTCTGTGAAAGGTCTTCAGGAGCGTCAACGAAAACGGAGTTCACATGTATAGATTAAGGACCATAGGTGCTTTTCATGAAAAGTTCCCTGAAACATCCGCAAATTTACCTCAAAGATCTCGAATCCAGCAATGTCCAAGACACCGACAAAGTAGTTTCTCGGCAGCTTGGTGTCCAACGTAATGTTCAGACGGAACACGATCCATCGGAACAGGTTGTTGTAGACAGCCTTGCCAAGAGCTCCGGTAGAGTTTTTGCACTGCGAAGGAGGGCGTTAGAATTTTGTTGAGTTATCGAGGCTGTGCTTCAGTACACGCGCAGACGGACAGGTTGGATGAAGCAAAGATGTCGTCTTCGCATACGCCAATCAATGAAACACTTGTGAAAGATGCAGTCTTGCACCAGCTCGGAAAAGGTAGCTCGGGCAACAAGACCGGAACGAGCGAACGGATGTCGAAATGTTTAACGCGAATTCAACCTGTGTTTGTGCATTTAGTGACAATAAATGGAAAAGATTGTCATTTATCAACAGTGATAACTGTGCATTGCATAAATATATTTTTTATGAAAAGAACACGTTTGTTATTATTTATCACTTTGAATATGTCATTTGCCTACTGCATTTAATTAGCTGTGCAGTATTTCAGTAATACTGATCTGGGATCACTGAGATTAGAAGTTAAAGCAGCACTTAATGCAGTTTTAATTGAAAAATGAAAGCGTAATGAGTAAAGTATTGGCTTCTGTTTGTTGTTATGTAAAAGCTGTGACCTGCTTGAATTAATCAAGTTTCAATATCCTATCCTATGCAACATGTTGTTCTCCAAAAACTGCCGGTTTACATTGATTAACATTTAGTAAACAAATCCAAATAGAATGGTATTCCGACGGAAAGCTTAAGAATGAAGTCACCTGATCGACATTCTGCCCCTTCTGCACGTATTCTGTGCCGACCTTGACACGAGGTCTGGTCATGGATTTGCACAGTTCGTTCGAGTTGATGCCAAACAAGTGGGCGACTTTGTCAGCGACTGTTGAAACAAAACAATTTGTCTGTGACTTCTGATCGAGATTAAAATCAGTCAAAACAAGCAACGTTTTTCAAAAGATTAGTGAACGACCGTAGTAATGACCTAATATGTTTGTCGCGCGTTTACAAGCATACCTTCCATGTCGTCAACCTCCGCTTGCTCATCCCTGGGCTTCTGCTTGTATTGCATGCTGCCGAAGATCATGACGCCGCAAGTCAAGCGGAACGCGTTCATTCTTTCTTCTTCGCTGAAACCAAGGACTTCGAAGGCTTCCTGCGGGTAACAGGAACAGCGTTTTGCATGCGAACCGTCGGTAGTCATACAAGCCTGAGTTTCTAGTTTTTGTAATACAGCTTAATGAATTCTAGGACATTTCTAGAGGCAATGCTTTGGATTAAATTTTCTCTGGAACCAAGTTGTCGTTTGCTCTCTATTTTCGCTTTTAAGTCACTACTGCTTGTGCATTGCAAACTTGAATTAGAAGCAGTTTTAATTCCTTGCTAAGAAAGATGAGGTAGTAAAAGTCATAACAAGCGCCATTGCAATGTCGCAGTCGTGAATGCATCACGTTATGGCTTGAATAAAACTGCGTTACGCTGAAGCATCTTGGGTGTACATAGTCATGGGCGTCAGAAGGATTTTTACCAAGGGGGCAGAAAGTGGTGAAATTTCGTTTTCCCTCTCCAAACCATGAAAACAACCCTTTTTGCTAAAAATGTAATAGGAAAAAGTCAAATTTCAAATTCCAGGGGTGCTAAAGCCCCCTGCACCTCCTTCCGACGCCCATGCACACATTTGAGGCGATGATGCTCTGATAAAGAAATTGCATATTGGGTTGAAGTTTTTTGTTCGTATTTTGAGTAAAACATCATGTTAGATAATCAGGGAAGGAAAGGGTAAAAGGAAATTTTATTAGAAATAATCTCAATTACTTTTATACCAGAAAACACTTTTTACGACATTTTGAACTGTTGTTTGAACTCAAACAGCATAACACAGCTGAAGCAAAGCTACACGATGTATACAGGTAAAAATTTCGCTGAAATGATAAATAAAGAACTTTAAAGTGAAACCATGTTTTTGAGAATAAAACCTAAATCAGCAGCGTTTAAAAATCATTGTAAATATTATGAATGCGTCATGTTGCACTTAAACTTTGGACGCTCTACACATAAATTCCAAATTTTAATTCTGAAAATGATCTTCCGCTTGGTGTTACCCAAGAGCTCTATAGCCAACAACTTCAACTTCTTCGTGACTTACAGTTGTGAAGTCGAATTCTTGTTTGTCGTCCATGTTGTCAACTGTCAATACACCTTGGCTGACCCAGTAGTAGTCTTTCGGGTTGGAACTAATGCACAACTGCTCGAGAATGGCAGGCTGACCACAAGACATTATCTGCAATAAAGGGCGATATGCAATAAACGGCTTACATTTCATAAAGTTGAAGTTGTGCACAAAAGATCGCGCCAAAAATCAGTGATTCACTTTGGCATTTACAACAACAACTTTGGTGAAGACGATGTAGAAAAAAGACCTGGTAGAAAATATGGTAACTCCTCTCAGCTGGCAACTGGAAGATGACACGAGACTTCTCCAGCAAGTAGGATTCGATGTCCCCTCCGGCCAGTTTGCCGGTTGTTCCAAAGTGAATTCGAATAAACTTACCCTGTGAATGAAGAGCAAAACTTCAATTTGCTTATCAGCACTACAAGATGTTTGATTTACTAAAATATTAAAAAAGTTGCCTTTATGCGTGCTACTCTATTTTACATAACGATTTGCTGCCAACGTAAGAGACACCGTCTCACTTGAAATTACCAGCGGTTGCAGGAAAGTAGAAAAAAAACTGAAAATTTTATTTTTTTTTATCTTAAGTCATGAAGTATCTTTTATTATAAAAATACTTTGCTTGTACAAGCGGTGCAGATGCCCAGTTTAAATACTTGCCAGACAAAAAAACAACCAACAAACACCCGAGCGACAAATTGCGACACAATTTAGCAGTCATAGCTTTCAGCATCGTTTTCCAATGACGTCAGTGATAGTACAACACTTACAAAACGAGACGAGTTGTTGTTTCTGATGGTCTTAGCATTTCCCCAAGCTTCAAGCACAGGGTTAGTCTGGACAATCTGATCCTCAAGGTTGGCTTTCTTTTCTTCGCCAGCTTTCGGTGTGCTGACAGCAGCGATGTTGGCAAAGTACTGGATGACTTTCTTGGTGTTTTCAGTCTTTCCGGCACCAGACTCACCTCTGCATAAATATGAGGCTACTTGTTTCTTAATATAAAAACAAACGAATTCCAAGCAGACATAGCAAACATAACGTCAATTCCAAACTACCGAAGCTACAGCTCACGCTCGTTTAACAACATAACCAGCCTTGGATTTTCTTTTATTTTTTGTAGCACCTTTTCGAACAGAAAATTTACAAAGTAGTATGCAGTTAAACAGGTTTCTTGCTCTGATAACAAAATGCAAAAATAGAAACACGTAACGCAATGTGAAACATTTTTTTCAAATTATGGCATAGATCGCATATCATGTCAGACGATTAAAGGTAACTGCCAGAAAAACTACTGCATTTGCTTCATTATTTTCAATGTTTGCCCAAATTAATGTGTTTTTGTTAGTTTGACCTGTGTCCGTTAATCATATGCTACATTTCAGGCGTAAGACATGGTTTTAAGGGTTCTTTGAAAGTTAAATAGGAAATCAATGAAGTTCGGATCTCAATTACGCACGTGATCAGGATGGATTGGTTCTCACGGTCCATCAACATGTCGTGGTAGGCGTTGTCAGCGACCGAGAAAAGATGGGGGGGCATCTCGGATCGCTTCTTACCGCGGAACATGATGACCACTTTGGCGCCGTAGACTGGCAACCACTTGTATGGGTTGACGCAGACGCAGAAGAGACCGGAGTAAGTCTGAAAAAAATCAAACCAAACTTTATATCCACTGTTGATGAAAAGCAGTGACAGTCAACAAGTCGGAAGTTTGTTTTACTTCTGGAAAATAATTGTAACCATGACACTGGCTACGACTTCACCACTTAGTCAAAAACTAATTAAAAGAAACCAATTTGTAGTGCAGTAGACCTACCCAACACCCAAAAATTTTAATCAATGACTTTTAAGTGTCCGAAGCTGATACAACAGCATTTGCAAGCTGCGTATTATTATTTTCGTATAGATGAAAACGGTGGTATATAAACCACCATCATAGCAATAAAACTTTTTCCAAAATGCCAGACATGACTTAGCTGCCAGACGCGATTTGTACGCTCCCGCCCTTGCCACACCAAGCCACGTATTTGAATGAAATAACCCGCAGAAAGACTCAACAGATTTTACGAAAAATAACCAGCCCGGTGTTCGAACCCAAGACCAATGGAACTTCACGCACTTCACACACTTACGTAGATACGCATGCACGCGTATCGGCTTCTCAGGTTGTAAAGGACAGATGCCTCGTTGAGGTGCGTCATGTTGGCCATGTCCGACGCCTGCTCGAACTTGGGGGGGTTCATCTGCTGGACGTCATCCTGCTTCACGGTCAAGGTCTGCGACAAAATTCAGCATTTAGGAATTTGGCCACTGGGGATACTGCAGGCAAGAAACGGCCGTAAATAGACGGAAAACTCGCCAGTTGTACTTTTTTTGACGTGTACCTCGTTCTTGGCAGTCTTCACAGTGACTTTGTCGCCGGTGCTGTCCTGAATCTCGGCCTTGACGAAACCCTCTTTCTTGTGCGGAACCCAAACGCTTTTCTTGCCATCGTATTTCATGGCAGCAAAAGCCAGCTGCTCCTTCTGGGTGGGGCACAAGAAGGGCATCGGGTCGTCCCCGGGACCGCATTCTCCTGTTGACATTGCAGCACGTAGTATTAGCCAGCTTGTTGTTCCTTGGCAGTTAATCAGGGCCACAACAAGGGGTGGGCAACCGGGCAGTTTCTCACCGCCCGGATTTTTCAAAAATATGTTTAGTTGTTAGGTACAGCAAGTTTAAATTTAACAATTTTCATTTCGCCCCCCCTAAAACTATCAGCTGGTTGCCGCCCTGCACTTGATGAAAGTTTCCCCAAGTGGAATGTATTTGCGAGTGTACGGTTGGCGATGATCAACCAGCTATGAAAGGAAACATTTCAAAATTTCCTAAACCTCACACAACATTCATCGCAGTTGGGGCTTGCTTGCGATTATTTCAGCTTGACTGCTGCTTGTGCAGTAAATAAACGTTACACGTGTTGATCGGCATGTGAAAGATGCGTTTTGGCAAAATGACCAAAATGTTGTGAGCTGCAAGGTTTTGCAAACGATAAAATCTTTTTAGGGGTTACGGAAAAACAACTAGTGACCCAATGAGCACGTTAGTGTTGCGTATGCTTTTAAATATGCGGGCCCAAACAAACCAGCTTATATCAATTATGTTAACGCAGATTTCCTTTTTGGTGGTATTACAACATGAATCAATTGGCGTATTTAGTATTAGTTTTAGCAGAAAAAAGCTTTAAATCCAAGTTCAAAAAGTTTTTGCGTAAAAAATGTATTTTTCTCAGGTTTGACATGTTACAGATTTTGCCAGAAATACCATCGAACTGTTCCTCTGTTAATGAAGACCAAAAGCATTAACTGTTAAGCGTGAAGCCAACAATGCAAGAAAATGCAAAAGAAATTCGAAAGCGTAATCTTACCCTTCGAGGTCTCCTTGTTCGCCGGACGAGGAACCATGCTGCAATTCCTGGTAGTGTGACGTCAGAAAGAAAATCTGCACAGACAAAAACACATTTGTTGCGAAATAATCTAACTAAGTATTCTGACTGGCGCTGCAAGAGGGTTGGCAACCTCTGCTGTTGTTTCTGCAGGCAGAAGTTGTTACCAGTTACGACAATTTAATTCATGCAGAAGTTACGTTTTGACGACATGTAAGTCCTTTCTCGCATTAAATTTTTCTTTCTGCAAATCAGTTGCCGGCTGCATAGTACTCCGTCAAGCCGAACAAAAAAACTCAAAACATTAAAAAAGTTTGATGAAAAGCTTCTCAAAACTTTCTATTTTCACAAAGAGCAGTTTTTTTTATTTGACTTAGTTGCATGATACGATATTTTCGAACTTGGTGTGAATACCTCGTCAGTATTGCTGAAGCTGCAGTTTTAATTAGTAACGTCATCAGAACCAGGTTGCAGTAATTGGACGATTAACCTTACCGATATTTATTTTCCTGTAATTTTTGTTTGCAATGTTTGCTAGATCACGTCATAGACGTTAATCGGACGCGCGTCCCTACTCAGTGAATGTCGAATTGCCAGTTTGCGTTAATGGAACACTGTTAAAGTTCGTCGGAATAAAAAACAAACAAAAAACAATGAGCGTAAATCAAACAAAATCTTTAAGAATCAGCTTTAAATATAAAACGTCACTTTGTCTTTGGTGTTGATATTTTCATCTACCCGTAGGTCGGGTTTCTTATTTCATCATTACCACCAAGTGATTCGGGTCTTTATCTTTAAAAAAGGCGTGTTGCCCAAATAAAAAACGTAACCCAGTTGTTTTCAACCGGGGTACTTCAGGATTCCGCGAGTAACACCCAGGGGTTCCGCTGGAAGACACCGATAGTGCGGTTTTGTTAGTTTTGTGACCAAACGTAAAAGCGACATTTCACCAATTTGGTTTATAAGATACATAGGACGGGCACTTTGATCATAGCACAGGGTTCGCTGCAAACGTTTGCGGGAGGTTCCGCTCCAGCAGGAACGTTGAAAAACATTGACATAATCATAGCTTTTCCGCAAGTTAATAGGTATCGATTGGAAATCTAGAATCCTCCGGCTGATTTTGCAAAAACAAAGTTACTGGCCATTTGTTTTATTTGGCATATTATTCCCCACTTCCTGTGTAGTCCAAAAAAATTCAAAGGTCTACGCACGAGCTGCACTAAGATTTAAAACCAAATTGTTGGCAACATAAGTTTGCATGAAACAAATCGCGCAGGCTTGTTTTCAGTAATTTTCCAGATGCCCTCTTCTCAACGTTAGTATCTAATTTAAAAACCTAAAGTTTTTATATCTTATGGCTAGTCGTAGCTATTCATGCCTGAAGGTACCCCAAACTTTTGTTAGCGTTCAGTTCGTTTTCTCTTTTGCTTCAAATTATTCATAAAATTATGCCTTATTTTGGGTTTGCAACCGGCTTTCTATGTTATCTAAGCAAAAAGCTATTCCGTTTTTCGATCTCTGTCAACTTGTCTTTCTAAGTTACATATAGATAATTTTACAACAGCACAACACTAACCTCAGATACGTTAGGTATATGAAATACCTATGGGCAAATGCTTGTGCGACGAGCTTATATACATTCGCAGGCGACATGGGTAAAAAGCCGCCGGTACATGACCATATACTGCAAAACTTGCCGTGCCGGGAGACGCTCCGGCTGAACGCGCTGCACGCCTGCAGCTTCGTCTCCCGGGAATACCGAAATAATACCTCAACGACAACTTGCTTACTCGAACGGTTCGAACAGCTCCTCTCATCTGTGCATACCAATCCACCAGAGGCAGAGAAACGGGTGTACGTGCAAATGACGTCGGAACGTGTCCAATCAAGATCTGTGCATGGCTTTGCTCTACCCGCAAATCGATAAGCTGGCACGCGTTTGATGCGTGTAGTAGACATGTTGTTTAACTGAAACGGAAAACGTGGTAACTTTGCCAGAGGAATGGCATGAAAAAGAAGGTTTGTTCGCTTTGCTTCAGAACAATTTCCAATGGCGTGTGTGCAAGACATTTACCCTCTCATCGAAATGATGAATCGCATGCTGTGTCGTCTATCAGGCGAACAGCAGAAGCGCCTACACCATTTTACATATAAACAGTGTAGGCTACATGCCTGTAAGTTTTAAAACTTTTGATTTCTGTAGTTATGTAAACAGAGATGTGAAGATATGAAAAGTCAACCAAAGACAGTTCATTTTTGTGTTTCAGCACAGAATCTTTTAGTTAGAAAATATCGTATTCGTGTTTTTTAATAACTGCATAACCACTTCAGGCAAATTTTTTAAATTTGACTTACATTTTTGTTGTATACATTAGTTGTTTCTCGTAATGTCTCTTTTCTACCATATGTACTGCGAGAACCTGGCTTTTAATACCTCTTTAAGGGGATGCAATTTGTGCTGCCGAGCTGGATCGTAGTAAATCGTTGTGCCTGAGCATATTTTAATGGGTTTCACTTACTCTTCAAATTGCATGCACTTCAAAATTAGTTCAGCACCCCCTTAGTAGGCAAACTGTACGCTTTGTGTGACATCATTAGCAACCGATTTACTGCTGCGCAGGTATTCTTTCACTAAGTTTTATTTAGTGCAATTGATATATAGTTTACTCAATATTTCTTGTAAAACTCCCACACAGAAATAGCTTCAATCTTAATTTTGCGCAGAAAGCAGCTGTGTTGTTGGTCAATTTCACGTAATAGGTTTATACTCTGTGGGTGTGGATCAGTGGCGTACGCAGAAAATTTCCGAGGGGGGGGCAAAGTTTCGTCACAATCGTGTGACGTCACAAATCAACTTTAGGGGAAGTGCCGAAGGCACGACCAATCTAGGAGGTCCGCGGCCATGTCCCCGGGACCATTCTAGGGGGTCCGGAAATATTCATAAACTGGCGTCATATTTGCTTCATTTGGGGGCCCATGACCCCTTCGGCCCCTCCCTGGCTACGCCTATGTTCCAAACTGCGGTAATACATTCGAATTGTAGCAACTAGTAAAAGAAAGTGCAAACACTAAGCAAAAATTCCTCTGATAACACAGCATAAAATTGGCCAAAGTTGCACCTTGCTTTCTAAAGTGTAAATCATCATAACTACCTTCAAATAAAAATCATCATAACTATCTTCAGAACCACATCAAATCCACTTCAATATTAAGTTTGGCAAACCATCAAAGCTCAAAAATTTTCCTAAACATCAGATTCATAGCTGCCCTGAAAGCATGCGCAATAACGTACAGCATGCACTGCGAACGCTGGATTCCGTCCCATTGTGACGCAACTATAGAGTGAGAGCGAAGTCGGAAAGTTTGCAACCCTGGCTAACAGAAAGCATTGTGACGCAGCCGTAAGAAAACGCATTCGGGCGCTGACTGTGGAGACAGAAGTTCCGCCTTAAAACGTCACTAAGGTTCGAAACTACTCGCTTAGCGAACCATGGTGATCTTGACGAGATTTCGCAACTGGGTAGCAGTCATAGATGGAAGAACCCGGGGGCCGGGTAGGCACAGGCCCATCCAGTTCTGACAAGCAAATGTGTAAAAATACAAGACTTTGAGATAATTCTGCTAAAAAATTTCCATTACCAGGCCCTGGGCCCCCCACTTTAAAATGGTTCCCTTCACACCAGGCGCTAGGTCCACCCACTTCTATAAAAAGTTTCCTCTATCACTGGTAGCAGTCGCTGGCATTCGACATTTTGTAAATCGTAATTTATAACATCCGCTGACGTTTGAAATCTCGAAATTATTATGTAATATTCCGACCTCAATTTGGCGCCCCCAAAATGCTGCGCCCGGGGGCACATGTCCCCCTTTCCCCCCTTAGTTACGCCACTGCCGAATGCTGTTTACACATTTTTTTATTTTTAGGGTCTGAGGGTGGGGGCATGGCACAGTGCCCCCCTCCGTACGCTAGTGGTGTGGATAAAATTATTTACACCAGCGTCTTGAATGCTGCATATTTTGAAACTTGACCAGGTTTACCAACCAGTTTTGAACTTTTTCAAATGCAGCAAACAGCAAATATCGCAGTTCGTCCAAGCTCATCTTTTTATTTAAAGCTTGGTTTACTCTGTTACTGTAAAGGACAACTTGGTGAACAACAAAAAATTGATCAGGAGCGAAATTATGTTTGACTGTCTTTGATTAATCGTAGATTCAATAACGCAGGTGTGGTGTAAAGTCTACGTGATTATGGTGTATATATGACATCTGGTGAGATCAACAACTTTGGGGATGGCTTTAATGTCGTGCTTGAGAAAAATAGTAAATTATCTAATCCTTCAGCAAGTTTTTTAGTGATTTTTTGTCAGTAACTTCCAGCTAAACTTTGATATAAAATTTTTCAACTTCCATTTGTTAAAAACTTTCAACCTAATTTTGTCTAAAATTGTCAACTTAACTTTTTTAGGAACTTTCAACTTAATATTACGTGGTTGTTTCTGTATGCGCCCTTCATGTCAAAGTTCACATAGACAATCAGTAAATTAGAATATGTTTCATTGAGAAAGAGTTAATAATTTTTTTTAAGCAAGTCATAACCAGTCCTAAATTTCTTGACCAATTTCATTGCGTTATTTGTTTATCTGACCCAGCCTGTTCTTGTAGATCAGGGGCTGATAACCTGGCTCTGTGAACGCCTTAGGGGTCCATGAATGTGTTTTAGGGGGTCCGTAAATCATCAATCAAGAAAATCCGCCTAACTTTTATCCGCCCATTTGGTCATTATTCAGCTTAATCGCACCACAACTGTAGTCTGACATGCACCTCTAAACCTACCTATATAATTCCAGAACTACTTTTATGATGTATTAGTCCACACTGTTCACGGAATTTTCTGCTAAAACTTTGCACGTACATTGACGTGAGTAAAAGAATTTATATTTCGTACATGTGTAGGCCGTCTATTGTTTTATTCTTTATTCGGGAGCCCCAAAAAATAAATATCTGACTTGGTGGTCCGCGAGATGTGGAAAAGTTTGAGAAACAGTGGATTAGAACAAGGATCATCAACATGGTGCCCCCGGGCACCAGGTCGCCCACAAGCCCGCGGGCCTGTTTTAAAAATAGCATTAACATGATTGGTGCCTTCAAATAGATCAATATCATTAATTATTATTAGCATTATTGAAAGAAAGTTGAGCAATTTTTGTATTTCAGAAGTCTGTATGAAACTGGTAGCCTTTCGCATTAGCCAGTATTCAAGAAGTAGTCATCAGTTTCAAAACTGTTGGTGACCCTGCTTTAGAGAGTATAGTTTAATCTCTGTTTCTGCTTTTACAAGTACCAAGCAAGTGCGCATTTATATCAAAGGGGCGCCTCAGACGTTTAGCCTGGTTTAGGGGTGAAGTTGCCCCCAACTGCCTAACACCGATTCGTAAAATGTTATGCCTCGACACTGCACGGGTTATCTTTTGTGACAAAAAAAATAACATGCAAGATTAGATGCATTATTCAAAATATTTTAGATTCTAGCATTTTTACGGCTGTTAAAACAGCTCCGCAGTTGTCAGCATTTAGCATTTAATAGGTGACCGTGCGTTTTAGCAAACTGGGTAGATTACGATTTTTGTGCAATTTCTTGTGATATTGCCGTCCATGTAATTTGTACGAATTGGAATACTCACTGAGATGAAAAAATGCCCTAGAATCAGTAAATACATCAGTCTAAGCAAAAAATATATCTTTACTCAAATGAAGTAGGCTACAGCATGACGCAGGGCGCAACCAGCTGATATTTTCGGTAGGGGCAAAATGATTGCAACTGTTGTTTTACATAAAACTGAAAAAGCTTTTGGCGCTTTCAAAATGTTTTTGAAACTTTTGCCCCGCTCTGGTTGCGGACCTGGTATGACGTTGTTCCCATTTTCACCAATACACATGAAATTAGCTACGCCTTGATTTATTGCCACTCAAAAGTGCTTTTTAATCAGTTCTAGTGTTTTTTCAAGTGTGCAAAAATTCAAAAGGGGTGGTTTTTGTTTCATTCCCAGAAGCACTCCATTGTTGTCTGAAACGCTCCTTTCTCATTGTATTTTCCTAAAATTTGTTAAGTGTTTTCTTGTTGTCCTCACCTACATTTTGTTTCTCCTATATCTCGCCAAGTATGTTTTGATTGAATTATCTAATCACAAGGCTCTGCGTGCACTCTCTATTCTGTGCTGGGTATGGCACATATCACAAGATTCCCCCCCTACGTCACTGACGACAGCAGTGGCATCACATAAACTCTGATGCAGCCCGATGCTGACAAAGGGCTATGACGTTGTGTGGTGATAACACCTCGTCCGAAGAATAGATCCTTGTAATGTTTGCTTTTAGCATGCGCGTAGTTTACGCACGCCACGTGTAGTCTCCTGTGACAACGTAAATATTTTGGTTTTAAGGGTTACGTTGCTTTCAAGTTGGAAGCCGCAACGCGTCTGATCGTCTTCACTTTTTCTACCATATGCCTCTCCCACAGTGCTTTGAAATAATGGCATCATCGCGCCGATTCGTGTTGCTCAACACACTCTGGAAGTGCGTGATTCGAAAAGGTGTTGAGCAACACGAAATCGGCGCGAAGACTTTTGTCTACCCCGGCTTTGTTGCTTTGAAGGTGCAGTGATGTAATTGGAAAACCCAAGACAAAAAACCAGAAAAAAGAACAAAGGCGCCGTTCACAATGGGCAGCATTTATTTTCACAAGTGCACATGTAATGCAAACCGTGCGTGAACGCTGGGAGAGAAGGGTCTAAATATCCACGTATACGCTTTTTCAGCCAATAAAAAATGTTGATTTTCAAGCCGGCAGCACTGGAACAATTCAATGGCCGTATCGAGGAAGACAACTGAAAATTCCAAGCATGATAGCAGGTTATTGCGATAGTAAATTTCAATATTGTCATTTTCTAAGCTTTTGTTCGTAAATAATGCGATTGCATCAAAGTGGTTTCGTCTCAGGGTGACAGGTGTCTTCCAAACAAAACATCTGTTATGAATTAAAATTCCAAAAACATGTTTTGTGTTCACCAAAACGTACACACATTTAACATCAGACTACAGTGGATGAGCTCAATTGATATTTTCTGGACAAAAAACAGTAGGCGATATACGAAAGCAACACAAACATAACTCATTGGCCGTGCTGAAGAAGAAATGCGCCGATTCTACTGTACTTATTACAACGATCCCATTCGCCCCATTTTGCGACATTCTAACGCCGACATTTCTATAGACCAGTAGTTGTTTCCGCCAGGATAAAAGAAGCATTGGGGATTTTTGTTGCAATATTCTAAGTTTGACGTAGAAATTTCGCGTTTTTTAAGAAAGTTTATTTATGACTAAGAGCGGGGTTCTACACCAAAATTTTCTTGGTGAAAAGATGCCCACGAGTTCAATCTCAATATTTAAAGATAGCTAGTTGTTTTTATAGAAACTAACAACTTTCCACAGCAGTTCTTCCCGAAAGAGATCCGTGGACGTGTTTTTTGGATGCCCACGGATGGATATAAAGCGCTTTTTTATCCAAACAAGGTGAAAGCTTTTTTATGAGAAAAGGGATGAAAATATCCGCAAACGTCTTACTAAATATATTTTTAGTTACGTTAAATGTGTTGGAGAAGTGAGTGAATAGCATTTAAGGAACAGATGCAGCACTGATTTGTTCGCGTAATAAGTTGAAGATTGTTAGGAGTTAGGTCAATAAATGAGTTGTGTACATCACATGTAATTTTGAGAAGGTTTCACAGACTTCCGCTATGTTTGTCGAAAGATCCAAAAGTCTCAGAAAGTTTGTTGCCGGTGGACTGGACTTATCTAGAAGTTTTAAATGGTTTATTAGAGATTTGGGAGGAAGATTTTTAAAAGTTTAGAAAACAAAATTTAAGTTATGTTGGCCACACCTTTTTTGTATGGCCTGCTCTCCATCACAAGCTGTCCCATACATGTTCCAGAACAACCTTAAAAGCTCAGCCGAAGTGACATTTTCGCTTCGGCCACTACAGCTACAACCGTGCTTGAACCGTGCAGTTGCGAACTTTGGAAAGCAACATCTCCAAAAAACAAAGAACCAAGCCGTTACAATAAAGAATGAAATATGTTTAAAGACTTTGGTTAACATCATTCATCCTCCTAGGGCTGCTGCCCGACTCAAAATACTTCACGGTTTTCAGCAATCTCAGATAGCTCTGCTGACTCCACACCAAGATGGGGCCAAGCAAGGTCGGAGATATAACGACGCCATCTGGTCCTTGGTCGACCGCTGGGCCGCTTTACCGTGAGTGCAGCCAGAAGGGCTTCTTTCCTGTGGCATTCTGGTAACGTGGTCGACCCCACGTGGGTGAGATCTCTCTGTTCGGAGAAATGACTCGATATGCATGGATTTACGAAATTTCACAGCTGCGTACTTTGTCACGAAGTGTCACGCCGTGAACTCTTCGCAAAAATACCATCTCTTCCGTTTGTACTTGCGATAGCACTCTTTCAGTCATAATCCAAGATTCATGACCGTAGTTGAGGATCGGAAAAAAGATCGATTTATAAACTGACAACATCGCGGCGTTTGAAAGCTCCCGTTTTGTGACCACAGAGCGATGAAGCTCAAGCAGAACTGCGTTTGCTTTACCAATCCGTGAATCAAATCTTTTCCGCCTTCCATCACTCGTGAATACCACACCAATGTAGTTGAACGTCTTGACTTGCTCCAGTGTATTGCCAAACTGCAGCGTCCACTGCCGTGGGTTTCTTTAGAGACATAATACCTCGGTCTTTTGAGTGCTTGAGTGCTAATTTTCATTCTTGCTTGATCGCACGCAGTTGTAAATCGACCAGGTGCATATCAAGATCTTGTTTGCAGCACCAAATCGTCCGCAAAAGCCAAAGGGTTGATCCTGCAGCTTCCAACAGTGGCACTCTCGTTGTCTCAGCAGTGCCTGTCAATATCCAGTTCACATCGACTATGAAGAGAAGTGGTGAAAGCACACCCACTTGTCGAAATCCAACACCCACAGTGGACAGTTGTGATTTAACTCCGCCGACACGAACGCAAACTTCTGAGTGGGGATACAATGACTTGAAGGCCACTAACAGGCGGCTGTTTAACATTGTACAAACACTCCCCAAAGCCTTTCACGAGGAACCCGGTCGTGTGCTTTCTCGGGGTCGACAAAACATCCAAAGATGTCATTCGTGATACTCCCCCGATTCTCGAAGCTTTGCTGGAGAGTGAAAGTTCGGCCTGTAGTGCTAAGGCCGGGACGAAAACCGCATTGGGTATTCTTCCAGCTTTGGTTCAATTATTTCGCTGCATCTTGTTTTAATGAACTTAGCATACTTGTTCAATGGCCAGGGAGGCCAAGGAGAGAGATCCCTGGTAGTTAGTGTAATCCCCACCTGCCTCCCTTCTTGTGTGTGAGGATGATCACCCCAGTTTGCCAATCTTTCGGTGCCCTTCCAGAACACCATGTCACTTGACACACACGTGTCAACCAAACAGGTCCTCGATGGAAGGTTTTAAGCATTTCAAGTTGGATTTCATCGCAACTTGCAGCCTTCCCAACCTTCAGTGTTTTGGCAACTAGAAAGTCTTCGGCTGTAGTGATGGTGTTTTCCTTCCTCAAATGCATATCCTTTGTGTCCGATGATGTGAAAGTGGCTGGGTTCAAAAGATTTTTGAAACACTCTCTCCGTTTTCCAAGAATGTTGTTCTCATTGATGAGCAAGACAGTCTTTGGTAGGTCTAGCAATAATAGACTTTTTGACGTGAAGACGCCGGATGATTTGCTAGTACTTCGTTGACTTTCCACTCATTGGAATTTAGTTTATGTCCGAAATTCTCCCAAATTGCATTGGAATTTTTCACCGTAAGTGCTGAGATCTGTCGTGCTTCGGCGCAGGCCCGTAACTAGGTAAGGTTTGTGGGGACAAAATACAGTTTTAGGGGGCAAAGATTGTGTTTTTAATATATGTTTAAAACATATTTTTCCGAGCACAACAAATTTTGGGAGCACAAAAAAGCATGTGGGGTACTGACCCCGAACGCTCCCCCGTTGCTACGGGCCTGCCTTAGCGTACCCCACATGCAAAGAAATATCGACTTTGGTTTGAGATCAGGCCTTGTAGGCTGCTTGGTTTGCTCGGATAGCATCTGCCACATCCTGGTTCAGAGTTGCAAACAGGTCTCAATTTGAAGCCCAAACTCGGCCCAAGCTGGACATTTATTTTTGAATTCCGATTTAGGCCCGAAAGCCAATTTTACCAAATGAGTCAAAATATGCGCAATTGCGTAATATAAAAAAACGTAATGCACGGGCATAGCTGCAGGCACACGGTTTTATCACACTCACAATAGCAACCACCCTGACCAAAAGTATTGGCTTAAACAAACACATACTTGTTAGTCAACGATGATACTGTGGAATGTAAAGCTTCTGAAGAAAAAGATAAACTATTACTAAATTATTCGCGTTGGTACTATAGGCATAAAAGAAGCTATAGGATACAGCTATAGGCATGAAAAGCCGATTTGTATGCCATCGTCAAACCAGCCAAGAATCCCGTAAGTGATTGATCTTTTCGAAGCAATGCCATCGCGTGCTAATTTCCTCACCAGTGTCGCCTTCTCAAAAAGAATGTGAAACTAATTCGAACAGAGAACAAAACAACGCAGCTGTGTTTGGAAATAGAATTAGCTGAAGAAAAATCACAATCCCTTCACTTACAGAAGCCACCACGGTAAGCACAACAAATGTACGTCATGAAAGAAAAAAATCGTTACTCTGAATGTTATGATAAAGTTTTGTATGCAGGCCCAAATTCGGCCCGAAACATTTTTACAAACTCAAACCGAACCCGGGCCGACCCGAAAAGCCCGGCCAGACTTACAACCCTGTCCTGGCTCCACCACTTGATTATTTTTTGCCATTATTCGCCACAATGAGTTGTTTCCGTCATACCCCGGCAGCAGATGAAGCTACAGCTGTCACTCCGCCTCAACGTCCGCTGTGAGTTCTCGGAACAAGGACGATACGCTCTATGGAAAGGCCTTTCTTACATTCTGGTCCACCAGGGCTTCCGGTCGACATTTCTCACCCCTTTTGACACGAACGTCCAATACTGATTGGAACAAATCAGCTGTGACTGCGCACAAATTAATGAGTGACCCTTAACGCAATGATTCTCTGAACTAGATGTACTTTTCCAAATCTCTGTGTTGGAAAATAGTGTTCGATGCACAGTGCGTTGTTACAATACATTTGCAGCAAGAGCCTTCCTTTCTCATCTAAATCAACATGTTGGCAAATCACGCTTTCCCATGCCCTAGTATCGTTCCCAAACTATGCAATGAAATTTCTCAAAAGGGTCGTGGATTCGTTAGCGTTAACCTTTCGAAGGGCATTACTAGCTTCCTCCACGAATTCCGTCCTTGCATTTGAGCCGCATACCTGTATCAAACACAGGGTGCGGTCTAACAATGTCAACTTCAACCAGCGTACTCTTTTTCCCAGCGGGATCCAATCAACACAACTTACCAGCTGGGGGCTTACAAGTATCCCTACCCCAGCCTGGATAAACTTTGCTTGCTCAACGCCGTAGTAAAAGAGTTTCCAGCCATCGTCCAGCTCTACAGTGTTAGAACCACGACGCTTAGTCGAAGAGATGCCAATAGCATCCAGGGAATATGGCTTGGCTTACTCGAGCGCTTCGTGCTTTTTTCTTGTGAGTGAGCTGATGTTCCAGTTTCCAATTACTAGCTTATGGCAACATCGGCGTTTACAAGTGGCTTTTAATTCTCCCATAGTAGAAGCACTCTGCGCTGTTCCCAATCGCCTGCCCAGATGCGCAGCGGTGCAATGTGGGGCCTCTAGTTGTGGATAGCTGGTAAGGGAGAGTGTCGCAAATTTTTCGGACGGGCTCCTAACGCGGTCCTTAGTCACGCGCGCGACGACCGATGCGCGATTGTATTCATTCATTTTGCGCATTTCATAGTAGTGAGATCACAAGTTACATCGTTGGACAGACCGCTATCACTTTTCTTGACGGGACAGGGACGGTATTAAAACAAACTTAGAAAGTACTGTAGTCACTACACAACTTGTCATTTGAAATGAGTAGCAAAGATCTAAACGTCAGTTGTTCCCAAATTCAAATCTCACCCGATGACGAGTCGTGGATTAATACGGATAGAATTGGATCTTGTGCGCTCACCAATATAGATTCTCATATGTTGTTGCTCGATAGACAGCTAAAGCAGGTCTCATTCCACTAGCAAAATACAGCACTGGCGAAAAGGTCTGTGACTTACTAACTCAGATAAATAGTCATTTATTATCGACAGTTGCCCATTGCGATTGATTTCTCGTCGTTTTGTTGTGCTGTGAGCAGGACCTCCAAGAGAAATCTTTTCAGGCGGAATAAAACCCATTTTGGGTCCCAGAGTTGCAAAATTATTTTGAAATGAATGAAAACTGAGGTTAATTGATGTGCACCACACTTCAACAAGAAGAGCTCGTTTATTAGACATACGAAACATTATGTTAAAACATGCTGGTGTTCAAGTTATGTGACAATATTGCCATTTTTCAAAAACATGACTTTCAAATCTTCATAGTAAGATGTCATCAAAGAAGAAATTAGAAAAAAAGCCGCAGTCTCAGAACGAATGGAGCCGATCGAGGTTGAATAAAACGCTGTTGGTTAAATGAGACTGCGACCTCGTTGAATAACTGTATCCTTGGAATAAGCTTTCTTATTATGACAAGAATGAAGGGACAGAATAAAATATTTTGTCAACTGACTATTGCTTCTATTTTTGACCGCGAGCCACAATAAATAGCCACACGGGCCACAGACCGGCGACTACTGCTTTAAACTGTAAGTGGTTAGTTTCTCCTGTATGGCGTCCTGCACTGCAGTTACTTGTTAATTTTAAACTTTTTAGTTATCTTACACATATGCGCAACATTCGAGGGCTACTGTTTCCAGATCAGATTTTATTGTGAACTGGCATGATTCCATTCAAATTTCACATGGAGTATCTCTTAGTTTAAAACTCTGTGTTTGTGGTTTATTAAAGATTTGTTTGAAAATAAAAGACGTAAAGGAAAATGCAGTTCAGTAGACAGACTGGGACAGCAATCGTGAATATCTTAAATTCGTCAAAGTAGGCAAACATTCAAGTTCAACAAAAATAAATTACTATTAATAATTATATCAGTGCATCATATCAGGAAAATGCACTTCAGCAATTCACATTAAAATACATCACACTAGCTTATCAAATCCTTTAGGCCAAACCACTTTTATCACCGAGATGAATTTCACCACATTATTTCGAGTTTACTAGTAACAAACAATCAAATGTTTCTTCAGTCTAGGGCCCCTCGGTAGCTGTCGGGCCCCGGAACAGTGTACCTATTGGACCCCCTCTCATAGGTCCTAGTTGTGAGAGGGTGTTTTTCTTTGATTTTCAATGATGTTTAATTGCATTTAGTCTGCATTTTCAGGGTTTTTCATCAGGTTTACTTGATTGTATTTCTGTCATGATATTGATTTGCAACAAGCTTTCCTAACGTTTTAAGGGAAATTGCCTGCAGTATCGAATGTTTTCAGCATATCAAATACCGGTAAAATCACCAATATGATATCCATTCCGATATACTGGTATGGTACGTTTTCCACTGCCTTTCATTCAAAGCCTCTACATAGTTATTGTAAAAAGGTGGCTTGTGACCAATGTTTCTCAAACGCATGTGCAAACAGCAGCTTTATTGCATTTTAAGGTAAATATGACATTATTGCAATACCAGACAAAGGAAGTTTGAACTGGCTCGTTTTTTGCAACTGATCACTGCCTATTCAAGCTTTTCGCCAAACCATTTGTTTTCCAGGCTGAGTTTTGGACGGTTAATGGATTATATCTGTTTTGCTTTATTCTTGCCTAGACTTATTATTTTGCCTATTGCTGGCTTGTAATTCGTAGAAGACATTTTTTATTGTAAACTCTTTTGAGAAGGGGTAGTAGGTCATAACAAACCCTACAGTATATATTTTGTACGCTGGTGATATTACTGGCAACTGAGAACAGTCTCTTCGTGCACTGCACTGTTTTTTATTATTCTGTTAAATGTGTTGTGCAGACAAACGGGTGCAAAAGGCAGGTTGTATCAGATCCACATTTGTAGCTGGTATCCCAACTGCTGTAGGTGATGGTTTCCCACTCCCTTTTTATTTTGTTCCCTCAAAAACCAAAACCTGCCGACCCCCCTCAATGAAAAAAGCGCAAAAACAGAAAAATGTTGAAAGCAATGAAAAAAGGTGTACGTACCCTGTTATTCGAATGGCGTCATCCGCAGAAAAGTAGCTAAACCTGAGCACACAACAGATCATTGCGGTGGATGAGGATATGAAAGTTGGAAGAGTGACAAAATCTTGAGTTGTATCTCACTGTGTTTTCAATCAACATTGTGAAGGCATGCTGGAGGAAAAAGATATTGTTGCCTGATGGTCCACAGCAATTGCCTTCCGTTTGCTTCTTTCCAGAAAATTTGCCCTAACCAATGTTGCTAGTCTGGTTTTCAAAGAACGCAGTCACAAAACGAGCTTGAGTCGTTATTTTGAATACCAATAAATTTTTTTCAAATTATTCACCAACAAAACCAACCCTTTTCACAATAATGCGTGTTCAAAGAATGGAAAAAAAGGTAATAGGATGAGATGTAGCAAATTTCTCGATGCTTACCTACAATATTTCAACAACAAAACTGCTCTTTTATAAACATTCGTATTGTCAGTAGTCAGATTCCCGTGACAATTTCTGCCTTCACTACTCAACCAATAAACAACTTTTCGACTAAAATGCTGCACTGATGTGATGTCCCATTGTGCTAAAGTTGCTTGTGAACAGGTCATCTGCACATTCAAGGCCTCGTGCTGGGCGTCTTAGAGTTTTATGACAGTTGCTGTTGAAGATAACCGCTGTTTGTGTGTGTTGCTCATTGTATTGAATTTATATGCTTTGACAGATCTTACGAATCTGGTAAAATCTTCAAGTAGAATTGTCTGTTGGAATACGTTTTGCCAAATGCTCAATTGCTTCATTTGCATCCCTGCTTAGGGATTAAAGAAACACTGTTGGTATCATAGCCCTAATTGGGCAAATATTCTTCCCACCATAACCGAGGCTTACGCAAACATTTTAGGAGCATAGGCGGGTTTTTCAACTCGACAATTATTTTCAAACTCATCTGAACCTATAAACACGCGCTTGGTTTATTTCGAAAAATGTTTATATTTTCAATATTAAACAATTTTTCCCAAAGGAATCGTGGAGGTAGACGTACTGAAGGCACCAAAACGGCAGGAAAAACGCCGAAATTCCGCCAGTAGACTTTACTTGGCGGTCAGTTGAAATTCAAAATGGTATTCTGCTCGAAGGTTTTGGTTCTATATGCAACAGAATAAATTCGAAACATAAAGATATATTGTTTTCAAAAGTCGTTTATATTTCAATGCGACTTAAGGTTCAAGAGGCCCAAAAAGGACAAATGATAATTATGATGACAAGTCCAGCCACAAACATGTGAAATTGCGGAATGCGAGACAGGTCGGCGACGCCGGTTCGGCGATAGATGTTTGGACGATCGCCCTTTTGGAGACGGATGTTTCGGCGATAAACCAGTTAATTAATGAGACATGACACTTTTGATGGGAGAGCTTTTTGTGGACTTTTTCAAAAAGTTTTGAGTTTAGCGTTAGGGTTTAGGCTTTTTGAGGTTTAGGGTAAGCAAAAATCCTTTGTAGTCTAACCTTTGAAGTATTTCAAAAACACAATTTTTTTCGCATAAAACATTTGCAACCGCGATCGCCGAAACGTCCCGTCACCGAACCGGCGTCGCCGAACTGTCCTAGATCGTGCATCGTGGGCAATACTCTTCCTATATGTGCAAACTCTATTTTGAGCACAATTTGAGCCCTGTAGCTTTTCTTGTCAAACATCTTCCTGACGATTTTCCGCCGATTGTCCAACAACGCTTTCTTGCAACATCCTATATACATGTTTTCAACAAGCACCGCTTGAGAGCTTTCTTCCTTTTCTCATTTAAGCGAGTATGAGCGTGAACTGTGAATCAAGCTATCCAATGGGAAAATAAAGAACCAGGGATGGTCTTTCGTGTCCCACCTTCCTTTCCTGGCGCCGTTCTCAGCGAACGTCAATTAAATACATCCGATGCAAATGAGCGGCGGTGGGCCGAGCGGCGGCCGAGGTCGTACGTGCCATCGTATATTGTTTATCCGATGTCTGTCGACGGCAACTAGACTTGGGCGAGGTGGGGTTTCTCAGCAGGATCTGACGGATGATTGAGAGTTAAAAAGCCATCTCGTTCAGGTTTATTGAAAGCATTGCAGGCGAGTTGACAAAGTAACTTCTGTTCAGTTTTCAAAAAAAGCTCTGATAAAACGTGTTGGCGACGGCCAGATCAAGAATATGAAGTCTTAATTATGCACGTATGCCAAGATTAAAGCCCCGAACAATTGTCGAAAAGTCTGAAAGGAAATCAATAACGAGGCTGTTTTTTGTTAGTGGTTTTACGTTTCGTTTAACGTATATCCAAAACACATCTTTTCGAGACGAAAGAAAATTTTTACAAACCAGATAGATAAACAACGAAACCATGCGTTCACAACGCTTCGTCCCTAAATTTTATGCTTTAACGTTACAAGAAAAAGGTGACATGTATGGACACTTGATTGATCTCAAATATTCATCAGTGCAAATTTACTTATTGTTGTGACGCAGCAACATATCTTAAATGGTTTAGTCATTTTCGTCTGTTGATAAATACGAATTTTACGAGAAAAAGAATAACTCATGCATAACTTTAAACCTTTCACTGGGGGATCACCATTCACATACAATAGGGGTGGCCAACTTATCTTCGACTGGGATCGACTAGAAAATTTCTTGTTAACTCGCGATCGACCGGTAATAAAGTCACAAGCAGAAAATGTCATAAAATGCAATAAACAAGAATACTGATTGAAAAATGTTCTTTTTAGGTACCTTGTCAATTCAACGCAAAATCAAGCGCGATCGACCAGCTGAGCCTCAGCGATCGACCGGTCGATCGCGATCGACCTGTTGGCCACCCCTGACATACAAGAACGAGAAGCATTCATAAACTCCACCATAGTATTTTTTACTATTATGAATCTAGCCCGTGCCTGTGGCTTGGTGCTCGTTATGCAAAAGATCATTTCCTAACAATTACGCCACTGATTTGGTTGATACTGCTCAGATTTTCGCTGGTCAGCTTGTAAAAAGACATATTCATAAGGACTTTTACAGTAGCGCAATCGCAGGTCAAAGAGTTTGTCCAACGCGGAAACAATCTAATTGTTACAATACAAGACCCGCATTTGTGACGTAAGACAAGCGAATTCACCCGGTAAATCCGTAGGTGCAAAGCGGTATTTTGGCACGTTCGGGTGGTCGTTGGGTGAGATAGAGGAGCTGTTTGGGTTGACTCCCAATGGAACCGGCTGGATTGATAACAAAGAATTACCCGGGCACGCGAGGGAACGGCAACAAGTATTTACGTTTCACAGCAAGCAGTGTAATTGCCCGTCACACATAAGGTTTCCAAACAAAACGTTGCCGAACAGCATAAGAAATGATGTTGGTATGTTTGCCAATGGCGTGATTTTTCTTTTGGGCCCTCAAACAGGTTGCACGGTCAAAGGATCTTGACAAGAACGTTGTCAGTGCTTACTCGTTTCGTGGTATTATCACAAGTGGATTAATCCAAAAGAGAGGAGAAAATATGTTTGCTTAAAAATACCCAAATGAGCAAAAACAATTCCAAGAGACGATCTGCGCGCAGCTACCATTAATGTGCAATTTCACCTTTGATTTGTGTATCTGCTTTACGTTTAAGGGCAGACGGAGTTCAAATAATTTCTGAAATAGTATTTACTGTAAGCCATAGGCGTAGCCAGGGGGGGCAAAGGGGCCACGCCCCCCTCCCAAATGTTTAGAAAATATAGTCATTTTGTGCTTTGAGAAGCGTTTTTCTAAACAAAACAGTGTTATTCGCCTAAAATCAAGCATTTTGGCCCCCCCCAAAATTTTTATGCACCCACAAAATTTTTGGGCTGGCTACGCCACTGCTGTAAGCGCTTGCCAACTAATGCTTTTCCGTTAGACTGGAAGGGTCAAATATTTACGTCTGCTTCAAGAGACGGTTAGTTATGCACTTCTTTCTTACGTTCCGCAGGCCCTATTTTCGGCAACTGGTCAATTTCCTTCAGTTCGACCCAAGGTCTACGCGCGTCGGCCGCCAGTGACCGACTTGTCACAAAATGCAAAGTAAGGCACTGGCGCAAGTTGCGCGCAATTGCAAACAATTTTGAGTGACACCGCCATCTAAGAAAACGAGCTCCAACACAAGGGTAGCGAATGCGTCTGTGTGCAGAGAGCGGTTCGAGGCCGGACAGCAGAGCAACCATACGCACAACTCGGATGACTAACGCTACCTACCAATATACATTGTAACAAGCACGAAGGAATGAAATAGACATGGTGCGCCACCACGCGTGGCTTTGTCGCAGAACATGAGAAGCAAATACGGCGTTGCATAGAAGGGACGTGCAAATGATGGAAGCTGATTTTGCTTTCGTCACGCAAAAGTCGCCAAAACGCGGGCAAAGCGTCGAAAAGGATTTTTAAGCAGATATTATTCACAGCAGCAGAGGTTTTTACTATGACGACATAGTACGGTTCGTCCGCTTTGCTATATCCAAGTTGTTTTCAACGTCGACTTGACGTTTTCGTTAGAACAGCAGAAGAAAATGACAAGGAAACACGCAACAACACTAGTGCAAAATATGAATACAGAAGCGACTTGAGCCTTTTAAATGAAAGGCTTGTCAGAATGGCTTGCGAGTGCGAGCAAACAATTAGTACGCGAAAGTCAGACCGGGACCATTCTTGGAGCCAGCAGTAGTCCCGGCCCATGGTAAAGGTTCAGCAAAGTGGCTTTCGCGGATGTCGCCGTTTGCGGCGCTGGAATGGGGCGAATAAGGCTTGAAGCTTGAAACGCTTGAGCTTGGAAAAGCTGCTGATAAGCGAATGAATCCAGTAGGCTGCTCTTGTATCCAAGTAGTGCTGGAGGCGGAATGTAGCCGGGTATAAAACTTGCTGTGTCGGCGGAAGCATACAAGGGAGCGTCGTTCCACATGAAGCTGGGCCTCGAAGTTGATTTCGGGTCCTTTTTGGCCAGGATGCTCTCTATCGAAAACGGGACCGGCGATGATGACGACGAATTCTCGGAATCGCTTCGCGAGTCGTCGCTGGATGTTGACCTGGTTGAGAGAACGGTTGGCGCCGGGGAGGTTGAAATCGCGTGCGCGGAAAAGAAGCCGGGACATTCGGGTAGCTTGCGCGAAATGCGCTTTCGTCTGCGGCGGAAAACTCCATCCGCGAACGTGTATTCGCTGTTCGGGTTGATCGTCCAGTAGTTGTCCTTGCCCCACGGCCTGGACGGGTCCCGCAGCACCTTCTGGAAGCACTCGTTCAGGGAGAGGTTGTGTCGGACTGAATTGCGCCATCCAGTGTACGACCCGCGGAAGAAGGGGAATCGTTTCATGAGGTACTCGTTGATCTCTGCAAGTGTAAGTTTTCCTGCAAAGCAAAGGTTTGTTTTTCGCAATTTGACATTTACATGAAAAATTTGAAGGAAACGAAATTGATACTCAAAAAGGAAAAGACTCTGGGTAGGAGCCAGAAAATTATTGATAGAATCTTGCTACAACACGAGAAGCATAGTCCTAGAAAAAGTTTTTACCATCATGGGAGAAAGACGGAATTTTTATGAGTCTGAATGCTTCTGTGGTTCCTGACGCAAGAAAACAGCATTTTTACGCGTCGGAACAAAAACAACCTTTCGGTGAAAAATTCTTACGAAGTAGAACCAGTTAAGTTGTTGACGCTCACTGTGTTTGGTTTCGTTTTACTGCAATTTTACAAAGAAGACTGAATGTTTTTATATGACATTCAGCTTCTTTTTTTAGCTACAGTTTGTTTTTAATTTTGCAAAATGCTTGACAGCATCGTATGCACAAAATATTTTTTTCTATGAAGTGAAAAATAATGAAGTTGCTGATAACCGTATATGTTGTGTAAAATTTTTTGTTTCTAAAAGAAGACAAAAGTTGCACTGATGATGAGTTTCTACGGTTTACGACCTAATGATGTCAATATTACATGCACAAACACCCTAGTTTATGCGGTCGGAACTAACTGGACGGCAGCCCTTTTTAAATGAGAAAAATATGTTTGAACTTTCGGGAAAAAAACACTTTATGAAGTCTGTCGACAGGTCATTGTTATACTCGCAAGTTTTCGCCTGGATACTGTTCCGATTGTCATTGCGATTATGAACGGTACAATAGTAGAATTACTTGGTTAATCACCATCTCCCAACACCAAACATAATTCAACTCTGTGTTTCAGGAGCTTTTTGAAATCAGTTTATTATTTCAAAGCACATAAAAGAAAACAGAGCTTGTTTCCTGATGCTTTCTGTTCTTGGAAAAATATTGTACTTGTTTGTCTTAAGTTGCTGCTATTCCCTTCTTTTCCCTTGTTTCCCCCTATGTACAAGGGATACGTTTGTTCAAGACGTTGATGAAGGGCATAGCGCAGAGTAAAAGTAACAGTTGCATAGGCAGGGGTGTAGTGGGGAACGACGTTCCCACACCTTTTTGCACTAATAACGTTATTTGGAGATGTGGGATCCAAATGATTGCATTAAAACATGTCTGCGATCCCGCAAATGTGCTAGCGACACGCAGATTCGCACTGCTAGTCAAAAGTCTACAGTGAAACAGGAAGATCCAGTATGGGAATTCTTGCAGGAGAATGCTCAGGGAACGGCGTTCCCACACCTCCACGTTTTTATCTCAAAGCAATTTCTCACTCTTAGAAGCACTGAAAGGTAACAGGAACAAGATCAGGATTGTTTAAATTTGGATTTACGAACAACAACGACGTTCAAGTAACGACATCTAACTTCGCTGCAAGCTTTTGAAGAAGAAAGTTTTTGTTGGTTGGCTATGTGATAACAGCGGCACTGTCAAAACCTTGACTTCCCATTCAACGTCACCGTGGCCGACTTCCTGCCTAGTATAAACATTTTGTCGGAGCTCTGCTTTACTCAGGACAAAGGATGTCTAAAATCAACAAACTGTACTCTATACAAGCGCTAACTAAACGCCACCCCATCGCTCTTGTCCGAGTGCACACACCACATACACACGCACTGCTCTTGTGTGACGTCATTAACTCAATTGTTCAACGTAATAAACAAGGAAGAAAAGTAGCGGGAAGACTGCGTCCGTTCGAGAGTGGCTCAGAAGTATTTTCAGGCTTTCGAATAAACTCGTTGAGAGATCGTGATTGAAAGCCAGACGAACGCTCGGCCATGGAAAACCGTGTTTCCGTACCGTCAGCAAATAGATCATTGAGCCTTTGATCTCGACTGGAATCGATTACATACTCTTGCTTATCGCTTTGTCCAGAACATACATGCCTTGGGCTAACATCCTTCGACGCTCGATTCAAACCAATACAGTATTGCCAAACAATGAGGAATTACTATCGGGAATGAAAATGGTTAAAGGACAAGAAATACAGTCATTGGTCGTATACATGAGGTTTCGGCCAGTCTTTTGAAATGCAGAGCGGGCATTTGCAGTGCTTGATCCCCTCTTGTAGTTCTATCGTATGGTTTTTCATCTTATGGCGCTGGAATAAAAGTTAGAAAATCTTTGTCCTGCTTTGATCGTAAAGCTTTTTGTTCTCATTGCATTCGCTGTTTGCTTTGTCAATGCAGCAGTCCTCTGAAATTGCAACCCAGTTCTCAAACGAAGCTGTAACGCGCTTGCCTGAACGGCGTGTTCACGCTGTATTAGTCAGCGCAAGCAGCTTTTACAGTTCGTTGCTTGCTGAATGCAGCTCACTGCAGCTCCATTTCGACTTGAGATTTTTCTGTATGTTCAGTGTGGGTTTGATGCCCAGTCAGGTCCTCTTAGGCTCAGCTCGTAGCGTCAGCTGAGACGCCATGTACGGCTTGGTATCAGCAAAACGAAACGCAAACATTGCTCATACTTGCCAACACAATTCCAAATTAAATTTCATAAGCCGGACAAAGTGATTTTGTGAAGAATTTAAAACTAGAACATAATGCACATTTTATGCTGCGCAATTACATCAAGATGTTTAATGTGTTACCAAATGCAAATGGTTTTAATCTCTAAAATGTGTCAGTATCTTTTTTTAATCAAAATATGTTTGTTGCTTTTCTCTGACCTTCGCTTTTCATTACAATCACTCTTCAAATAAATTGGAAAACTATGGACAAAAACTCGTTGCCTGCTGTTTTGCGTTGTTTATGCAACAATACCCTGTTTCATTTACTTGAACTGAAGAATAGTTTCTTTTAACCCACGTTTCAGGGCTTGGAAGACTTACTGAGAAAACTGGACGAAAGCGATGTAATGATGAAAGCGGTGTAATGACGAAAGCTGCATAATGGAATGCTTATCGCCACAATGAAGTGCTTTGGTAAAGCAAAGGCGCGCCTTAATTTGCTCTAAATAAAACCCCAAACCTACGGCGACGTTGCATTAAAAGTGTTTTATGACGACTTAGAATACAATGCGCGGCAGTCATGGCCAATTGACCACCACTGTGAACCCACCGGCCCAACCTATGGAATCACTGTGGAAGCTGATGACGTTTGGTCAACATCCTGCTTCTTTTTCACAAATCGAGGTTGATAAAACTCACATGCGCTTGTTTTGCCACAAATCATCCAAGTATTTGCCACAAATCATCAGCACAGAACAAAAAATAATAATAATAAATGGATTTAGGCGTTATTTCAGCTGGTCTGTAAACGCTAAACTTGCGTTCGTGGAAGTGGCTAGAATTGGTACGGGAGCCTTGTTTATTCAGATAAAGGCAACTTTGGATTCGCTCGACATTCAGCCGCAAAACCGACAGCGCGTAGTCTACTTTCACGATGTTTCTTTTCTCCGATGCGCTTGTTTTTAAAAACCGCTTGTCGAAATAGTGAAGAGAATGATTATGAAGCGTTGCAATGAGCCAACAGCTGGGCAGATTGAATGCGAGATGGTTCAAAAAAGATAAGGAAATGCAAATCGTAATTTTCTTAGGAACTGTTGGAAGATTGCATCGAGAACATTTTTTGATTGTGAACCAACACAGAAGTGACATATTTACCGTTGGGGGAGTCTTTGATGGCCATGGCAATCAAGGCAATGTATGAGAATGGAGGTTTAGGACGTCTCTGATAGATTTTGCCATTTTGTCTTGCTTCTGGCTTGCATTGATCAGATGGAGTTGATGGAACTGACTTCTGTCAAGAAATAAACATGCAGGTAAATAATCCACTGCCGCAAACTATCAAAGTAGGATAAAGTCAACAAGCGACTTAGAGTTATAGGTTAAAACGTACGCGAAAGTGAAAATGATAAAAACGACTGGTTTTTGTGAGCGTGTTTAGTACCATCTAAATACAGCGTACGTTTTCAAGAAAAATTGAAATAGCATGTTTTCGAGTTGAGGAAACAAATGACGTCAAAGGCAACGACAAATGCTCCGCTTTCTACGTCGCTTCCTAAATGGCCACAGCCTGGAAACTGCCTCTTCTCTGTACCGATGCCGCATAATAATCAACTCATCTTTTAAATTGTAACAATTTCAAAATTTCAACGATCCTCTTCGTAGAGTAGTAATGACTGCTGTCTTGCGACAGTAAGTCCATGCGCTCTCCATTTCAAATGCGCTTTTTCAGAGCGATTGCTCAGTAAACATCTTTCCGGCCTATGACAACGTATTACAACATATGTCTCACGGCGCCGCTTTGATATGGTTACTTCTGCACTACGGCAGATCAAATACCCATTTTAGCCCTGCTCTGATATCATATACTGTCTTACTGCAGTTTCATATACGTCGATGCCTGTGTGAGACAAATCGCTTAAAGATTTCAAACGACTAATTTTTCCGTACGGTTGATGTCGTTTTCGTTCTATGAAAACTGGGAGTTGATTTTGACATGAAAATATGTTGATGTTAATTCGCAGTGACAAGCGCAAATTTTTAATTGGTCAAAATCCGTAAGACCCAATTTCAGTAAAAAACAAGCTTTTTCATTTTATCCTTTGTCGTTTTTCCTTCTTACTCGCTTTCATCAAACGGAAATGTACCATTTCAATCTGAGCGGGTTAAGAAAATGGTTTTAACCAACCGGTCAATAAACTAGGCGAAGAAACGAAAATGAACTACGGAGTAGTTGATCTATAAATGCACGTCAGTGCATCGTCGTGTTGTGTGTATAAGTATACTTTGCGTTGTGTGCAAAAGCATACATCATCGGGTGTGGAGTTGCCTACGTGATGTCGACTTTTTAATATATAAACACATCTTCTTCAGTATGTCCTGACATTTTATAGTAATATTCAAAATATGCTCGAAATTGCACTTCAATCAATGGGCAGGTTGATAGCTCATTAGTTGAAAACAAACAGATAAAGAGAGAGGGTTTGTTGGTAAACCAATCTATCCCAAAACTACTGTTACAAAATTTCTATGAAATTACGAGACCCCACTGTATAGGGCTGAATTTCCTTGCACTCAAATCAAAAAGGTATAAGAACCCCTTGTCGTGGAAAACGCACCCGATAAATATTTCTAAAACAAACTTAGAGACAATGGTCCTGAGATTGTCGCCTAGTTTTCGGGAATTTTTGCAACTAGGGGTGCTGTATAGGAAACGTTCGTTTACCAAAAAATCAGCAAAACGTTCGCAACAGTTTTGTGGTCTAGACTGGAGATCAAAATTTTCGTTTGTTACGATCTGATATAACCTCAATTTTTCTGGTTGAAATAGTCAGTGGTTCAATGGTTCAACGGTTTATTGTTTCATATGACTCAGCCAACAAGCAGAAGCACTGCAAGAAGCCATTACACAAAGCAAAACCAATTATTAGTGAACATTAGAGCAAATGAAAATGCAATGGCGCAATAGCTGATCAGTGCAAACAAAGAGGGGTGCTGTGTCATATAGGATTGGTGAAGGAACATGGTGGGCATCTAGTCAACCAACCCTGTTTATTAGTTTTTGAGAAGTGTTGAAAAACAACACTTGGAAATCAAATAAGAGCAGTTAGGAAAACACAAAAGAAGTTGTAGTCAATGGAATTTTATCCAAAATCAGTGTTTACTTGCAAGTTACTGAAGGTGAATTTCATATAATGACAAAAAGGCTGACATTATTACAGATACGATACGCAGAAGGCTGCTGCCAACGCTCCGGATTACGGCTGTTAGAAAACAATCCCAGCACTGTTTTCGTGTTTCGGGATCCAGGTAATGTAAACCGCATGTGAAAACGAAACCAGATTTCTTGTTTTACTTGCGCTTAAAAACCCATTAGATTGATCAAACAATGTCAGAACACCACACTGGAGAATGACCACCCTCAGCTGCAGCCTTAAACAAAAGGCTGAAGTGCGAAACTCCACTCTGGCTAACTCAAGAAAGCGCGTGGAGAATTAGGCTGTGAATCAACATGCGTTCCAGAACGTTCAAAGCACGGTCCACACCGATGCGTCTTGGTCTGTGAATTAATTGAAAAGAAATTTTACTGAGCTATCGTTGTTCCCTGGAAATACTTCAACATGTTCATATGATTTAGCGAGAGTAAATTTTAAGTGACCACACTTCTCTGATTTTATGCTAGAACATTGAGATCAGCTTGGGTGTTACTACATGAATTGGCTTTGCGAAGGCCAGTGTGACAACTTATGCATTCAAGATAATTTTAAAAACTTTTCAAAATGTCAGAAGAAAAAAAAAGGACACACAAGACACAAAACCTTAGGCCGTTTGACTTCACTGATGGGTGACATCAAAGCTAAAATTTTCAAATTGCGCAAAGGGCTTTAATCGCGGTTCACTGGAAGTCAGAGTTCAAAACATATACCGCTTGTCAGTAAAGCGATTTGCTGAGGTTTGTTATGATTTCCTGGACCTCTTCGTAATTAAAAGCTGAAAGTTGTTTTTCAAGCGCACCCTTCAATAGGAGCGAACGGTTTTAAATTTGGGAAGGGGTTTGGTTCCAATCGGTAAAAAGTTTAGTTTGATGGCGTTTCGATTCATCGTCACGAACCGCTTCGTACGTTGCTTTATAAGTCGTCTTGTCAGCAGCACATCTCGCTTCACAAATATTTCGTGTTTGTGGGGTGTTGCCGGGAGGTGTTGACTGCTGTGCAGCTACATCTCATTCCAAAACAAACTGTTTACAAATTGCCCAGCAAGTTTGAAAAGATTGTTTTCCAGAGAGTAAGTTAGTGTCCAATGCGCAAGCACCGCTTGCTGTGCCCACAAGAGGCTGACAAGAAATTAAATGAAACATTCCTACAGAATTCGTCGAGGTTTGCTTTTGCTCGCAATATCTCGCAGTGAATGGTTTGATTTTACCGTTCGTCAAAACATTAGATTTGGAATCATACTTTCTCACCGGCTGTTTTTGTTCGCTGTAAAAGTTTTAAACTGTTACAGTTTTGTCTCAAAATATCTTGTTATTGGAAGCAGTACACAGTTTTTTCAGCCGGTTTATTTGAACCTTAAACAAGAAAATGAAAAACATTTTTGTTTTCTTCATTTTCATTAAGACACAGTTCGAGTTTTGAGAGATAGTTAGTCAAGTTAACAAACAATGTTAGTTGCAAACCCATTATTTTTGCATTACAATTACAATGCTGATGTTTTTCAAACAGCGGTGATTCCTGAGGCAAAGCTCCTGTGAGAACGAACTCAGAATTTGCGTTCAGAGGCAGGTATCAGTTTGCTCCCTGCCACAGGTTTATAACAAGCGACTAAGTTCAAACTCAGGAGACATCAAAAGTTATCGATCAACCTAAGAAAGCCATCCTCCTTGGTTGCGTACTTCTAACTAAACTTGGGAATGTCTGGTCCGCGGGAACAGACTGTTGGTTCACTTGTAATTTTCGCAATGATCGATCGTCTGAAACAGATGATGAAAGATGCATGATGACCCAATGCTCTTGGAATGTTATGATTGCAAATGGATAGAAAACTATGCGGAAATGATAGTTGTTTTTGTTTTGAAATTAAGTTTTTCGAAATTCGAAATGTGAGCGCTTTGACAAAACCTTTTTCAAAACGAACACTTGTGATAACGTAAATTGATTGTCGTGAACTTAATTTTACGTTTTTCTGCATTAGCGGCCAATTTTCAAAAGACTTCCCGGATTCTTTCCCACTGGATGATTAGAATGAGCTCTACCTCAAACACGTTAGCAAGACTTCACTTTGCTGGAGTTTTTAAACAGCCGCCAAGGCCGCAAACCTTGAAACACATGCACAGTTTATCAGTTTAAGCCACTTGTTTCGTCATAATGCGTAATCAATACTTCCTTATATAGGGTCAAAACGTTTTTTATTTTGCCATTAGCTAAGTTATTTTCTGGTCTCCTAGCATAACTGCAGGAAACGGGATTTTGCTGAGGAGGTAAATCTTCTATGCTGTGAAAGAAAATCAAGCAATTTTGTTTAAAGTTGGTCGACGACTTCGACATGTGACAATTTTCAGTGCAAATGTGGGGAAGCACCATATTTTAATAGTATGCAAATAATTACATTTATTATTTACTTTTTACGTAGATACCTAACATCCGTACAGTCACATCACAATTAAGCTTGATGCAGTGCGTATGAAAATAAAATGATTAAAATTAGGCATTTCTTTGGCTATCCGAAAACTTACGGTGTCTGATAGCTGCTGCGCATTGTAAATATTCTACACGTTGTCTTGTGGCGCGTTGCGTCAGCAGCTTTTCCACACCTTGGGGAACTCGCAATCAGGTTGGGCAGTCAACGATGGAAAACTATGGGTACAACAAAAACTGACCGCAAGAGAAATAAATCCGATGCCGTGAAAGGCCACAGCGGTAAGCAAAAAGTGCGCACCCGGGCCAAGAAGCACCTGATACTAGAATGCCCAGCAAAGGCGTCTTTTCCATCACCGGCAGTTCCAAAATGCGTTTCCGCAATTTTCGTTGTTTTTGTTATCCAAAAATTTCAGGTAGAAGAAACATTTGGTGTGAAAAAAACATGAACGATTTATTTTCTTTTTTCTTGAACGGCGGGAACAGATGCTAAAGGGCAATGTCTAAAGTTTTCGATTAACCTCCAGCCTATATGCAGTTACACGCACAAACATAATAATGGTTGTTTCTTTAATAGTGAAATTTGATTGGTCTGAACCTTGCAATAAGTAAATCCCGTTACAGTTGACTCAAATTTAATCGAAAACTGAGGTTTTCATGCTACAGAAGCTAAATGCACAATTTTCTTACTGTTTGTTGTCCGAACTTTGAGTCTATTGCCTATATGATCCATATTTTCGCTTTCAGCAGTAAAGCGTTGCTTTTATGTTATATTAATCTACACAAGTTTGATAAATTACTTGGCATTGTCGTACGATTTGAAATGCAGCTTGGAGTACATAATTCAGGTCGTTATTCCATGATCTCTGCCAGTTAACTTGTTCTACAGTCACACAAATCTCGACAACAGGTTGAGTACTTTCAAATTATAGTTTCATCGTCCTATGTGTGGTCATGCCAAACTCATTAAATAAAGGAAGGCTATAGTTTTTATAAGAAGCACACGATGAAACTACAAGTACATGAAAAACTACCAAATTTTTGCACAGCAGGGTTGTGTGATGCCCTTCAATATGGTTATAGCTAGTCTCAATATTTGAAATCTTTTAATTAAGGAAGACACACATTTTGTCAGCAAATGATTTGACGTATTTTATTTAGAGAAAAATAAACTTGGTAGTTGCTTTGAATTTTCGTTATAACAGGGATTTTTAAAGGTGTTTTAGGGACCCGATTCGAGTCCAGAATTGAAAATCGAGTCCCTTGAATCGGAGAAAATTATCAAGGGAAATATCTTTTCGGGTCCCTACAGGCCCATATCGGGTACCTAACATTCTCCTTAAAAAACCCTGGTTATAAACACCAAATTATCCAAACAGGAACTCGCAGTGATTTTTGTTCGGTTTGTATAATCCACTAATTTCAGCCATTATACTTTTTATTAACTTTGTACTAATTTACTTCAAACAAAGTACAAGCAACAAAAAATTTTTAATCATTTTCTGTCCTTGTACGGACCCGCCATTTTGGTTGGCTTTGTCTGATACAACCAACCGCATGTTTAAAACATGCTTGAAAATTTTGGCAATGACACTTGAAATAAAAAGTAAAATCAACATCCTCATACACAAAACAATCCTTTGCAATCTGGGCAGCACCAAGATGATTTTTCGTAAATACATTGCCGTGAAGCTTTATGTGGCACAAATCGATCGGTACCAATGTCTCAAAACATCATTACAAACATTTCCTATGGTTTATTCACGAACTAACCTTAAATTGTAAATCTTGTGACGTGCAACTGTTTATGTCAGTCGTTTGCGAAACGACTTCGTCGTCATCGGTGACATTGATTATGTCACCTTCTTCGTCAGAACCACTTCCGGCAACGCTACCGCGGAAAGAGGTAGCACGCGGTACATTTGTCTGTGACTTCAGCAAGTCTAATCCGTACCGCCCATGAAGCTTGCACTGATCTTGAGAGCTGAGCATTTCCAACTTCCTGATATCGTTTTCTGACATAGTTCACCTTAAAGCCACTGTTGCGTTTGTCATTAAGCAAGACTTTCTAAGTACGAAGCGAGGGACCTAGTACGTTTTGTCAGTAATAGCAATCTCACAGCGAGCCTTTGAATGACCGGTCCCAACAAATAAACTTGTTGCTCGTTGCTAGCTGCACGCAGTATGGTTTAGAGTACTCGAGAGTCCCGCAAGCCCTAGCCCTCTCCGTGGCTTTTTTTCTCTTCAATTATCCCACTTAGGCACACCCTGGCCTATTCACCAACCCGATGTTTTCAGAAGCGTTCAATAGTCTTGGCTTCTGTAAGTCCGACATGTCCCAAACTCCTGCCTTTTTAGGGTCATGCACGCGTGACGTAAAGTACACATTTGCTCCCACATGCCATTGACACGTCATAATAGTTTATTCGTGAGGCTGTTTAATCACTATTTCCTTGAAGGCGAAGTTAAACAGCAGTGTCTTTGTTTATGTTTCCGCGAGCGGTCCCCTGACGCGGCAGCCCGAGTACCCGTTCAAGCAAAAGTTGTTGGTTTAGATCATTTCGACGCTTTGACCAATATGGCGGTAGGATGCTGGTAAATTGACTTGGAAGTGCTATGTGAATAAATAGGTCCATTGAACGGAACATCTGAGTTTATCCAAGACAGAGTGCTCCACAAGGAGCAGCACATTTTTTCAGCTTGGTTGCGCTTTCTCGAGTTGTTCAACTTAAAAGGTGCAAATACTTTCACTTAAAATGAAACAAACTGATTGGTGTTTTGCACATGGAAAAAGCTATTCGCGATCTGATGAAAAAATAGCGATATCAAAACAAAAGTTGTACCTTGGGGAGCTAATGGTTTTTCCCAGGTCCCAAAGATAAAAAAGAGAGCCACCAACAGCGAGAAATTGATTCAGCCTATATAAATAGCACGATCATCTGGTATCGATTAATTCATGTCAGTTTTGAGATTCCGTTCATGGTAAGCAATCCAAACGTTTTGGAGAGTCCTCAACGACTTTCTGATACGTTTTTACGATAATTTCTCTTGTTTCGTTAAACTTTTTTATTTCCTTATTTTTGGTGACCATTCCTGTAAAGGCACTGATCAGATCAAAGGTTTGGCAAAGGCTAACAGTTATTTTTAGCTGTTATGAGCATCATGGCCGGAACGTGTTGAGTAGTTTGGTGTAAGTGGCATAGCTGACTGCAGAAGATGTATGAAAAAAAGGCTGCAGATTTCGCATGAAAAAGTAAACGAAACCCTTGTTTCTCTGCAGTAACACGAGTACAGCGCTCCCAAACTTTCTTCGGACCCCGGCTGCTTCGTTACTCATTCGGAAGCCCGCGACACATTCGCCAAGTAAATTGGAAGCTGGCAGCAGTTCTAAACAGACCTCTTAGATTTTATGTGTTTAATCAGTTTGTCTTACCAGCATCTTACCGCGTGGGTTGATGAAGACCCAGATTTGCGGTGCCATATTCGGGAAAAAGTGCCTCAACGAAATGTTTTCAGGTCAGGTGTTTATCAGGACAGAGGTAACGGGGCGATCGTCGCACACGTCGCGGTCCAATAAGCGAAATTCTCACCTACTCCGCGATTTTTGTCAGTTTTGTTACAGTTCATTTCCTTATTTCTCACCAAGCTTCATCAGCAAGGTTGGGTCCAAGGGGTTGGTTTAAATTGTATAGTTTAAAGAACAAAAAATTGTTTTTAGTGTACAAAAATGTAGCTTTTGACCACTTTTGCTCAAATCCGTTCTGCATTTGGTGATATTTCCAGCTTCATTTTTTTGCTTTGAAAATTGTGAGGCAGCGAAGAAGACTACAAAGGTATAAGTCGTTGTTTTTCAATTTCATTTCGTAACAGTTTTTCAAACAAAGTGTAAGCATTTGCTAATACAGCATTGACTTTTTGATCTACCAAGTCAAGAGTAAAACATCTATTGTGATTTCGTATAGGCCGATCCATCGAACATAAGCGTTGTACAAAAACAACGCTTGTTGAGAGCAGTAATAAAGATGATGTTTTGTAGAAATTTTCGCTTTGCCCGCCAGCGCTTATTTATATTTTGTTATGTACATGCAAAAGATTTTATGGGACTTACTCCTTCGTCAGCAAAAATTAATGAATAGGAATCCGTGAAAATCTCGCTTTATTCTTTATTATTGGTTCGTGACTTTAATCTATGCTTCTGCCTCTAATAATCAATCTACATAGCTTAAATTGTCGAATTGCAGCTGAACAAACCTTCCTTACCTGTGCCCAAATGCACAAACATTACAAACGAAGAAAACACTTTTCGTTGGCATAAACGCTGCTGAAACAACGGCAAAATTGGTTGGTGTACTGCAACAGCTCAAGATAGGCGATTACAAAAAAGTCATTCTATCGTTACGTGGTTTTACCTTTATACTTCCAGTAGCACACGTTTTTCTAAAATTAGCGAATCTTGTAGTATACCTTGATTTTTGATAGCGAGTACTCGTCGTTTGTTTCACAATTGGCGGATAGATCCCAGTTTTACTGCGCAGTAAAACACAGTGCTGACAGAAGGTTACAGCTAAGCAACGCAAAAACATTGAAAAATAGTGGCACTCAGCAAATCGTTGCCATCTGAACGAAAGCGTAACTCGAAATCAGAAATATAATTCGCAAAGTGAGTTTTTTACCATCGAAGTACTCGTAGCGTGATGAAAATTCGCAAAAAAGTGTGCAGCTGATGTTTGCAAATTCCTGGCATCAAAAACTTTTTAAAATCTTGATGATGAATCAGGCTTTAAGTACATTAGATCTCTTCAGCACCACACGGATCTTGAAAAGGAAATCCTGTGCTGCAGAGGTGAAGCCACCGGTCACCGTTACTCGTCTGCAGTCTAAAGTTCATCCTTGTTGATTGACACCTGGCTTCGAGCTTCGCTTTATCATGATCGACAAAGGTGGGCTGCGTAAAAAACTGAAAATTTTGTTTAAGTCAAATTTTACCATGACTGAATTTTCATCATTATCCAGCGTATTTAAAACATGGACAATTAGCATAAAATCACCTGATCACAAGTAAGCAATTCCAGAAATTAGAGAAAATTTTCCTTCAGCGAAAAAAATGAAAGTTCTAATAAAATGCAGCTTATACGAAAAAAGCGCTTCGTTTCGCTGATTGGGGGATCCACAGGTTGTATCGATTTTGTCGGGTCTGATGGTAAGTCTCACAAAAACTGTGTTGTCTGTTTCGGACAAATTTTTAAAGCTGTTAATAATGTAGCTGTCCAGATTGCAGAACTTTGCAGTGTATTTTTATTGATTTATTTTCAAAAGCTATAAATTGTTGATGTTTCGCAACCCGCTCACATTTTCATGATAAGATATGCAATTTCAATATATTTGATTGCGTTCGATTTCAGTTTCGCCAGTTTTGTTTTGCAGCAATCTTTAAAAGCAAACGTGAAAGCAAAGTCGCTCGTTCTTCATTGCACGAGAAGAAATCTTCATTTCAACATTCGTTCTGACGTCATTGTACTGGTGTAAAACACCTTTTAATCTTTCATAAACAAACAAATGAACGTAAGCAACGAGAGAGATTATTGACGTTTACATCAACATTGTTACGAAACAGTGCCCGGAAAGAACTGTGTCATAATCCACGGGGTAATTGAAGAAGATTTTTTGCAGCTCACGCAATATTCACTGTATTTCAGATTAGTATCGCGAAATTTTGTTGCTTCAAGCTTAGTTTAAGCGGTCATGTTTTGCAGACAGCATTTGGGTGTTGCACTCAAGAAGCGTTTCCTGTAAAGTGTAAACTCTTCTATTAAGCTACCCATTCGGGGGGGGGGATGATTTTATCTTGTTGGTGTGTTGTACCTAACAACTACATATATTTTTGAATATTTCGGATGGGGGCCAATTGGCCAGTCTCCCCCCTGTTTGCGGGCCTGGTTGTGCATTTACAAGTTAAAGCATCCTCGTTCTCCATCCGGTATGCTCCTAAGTCCAGGGAACGAGACTCTGTATCTGTTTTAAGATTTTTTCACCCAAACAAAACCTGTGTTTCACACGAAATGACACGGGCAAGAACCAGGTCTGAGAAAGACTTGCTGAAGTGGACGTCACTTTAAATGAACCTTTTGTCGCAAATTTCCTGTCAAGCAGGCCGTGCCAGTAGTGGATCCTCGACACAGTCGAGGAGAGGCACTCGTCACAGCTCTGTCGCAATAACCAGGTCTGGAGAGCAGCCGCGGAGGATTTTCACTCTCTTTATTGACATACCGACATTACATTGCTTTCCAGCGTGCACGGATTACGTCAACCTCCCCGGGCTCGCTGGAAAGCAATGTAATGTCGGTAAAGGCACGAGTAGGTTTGGGAAAAAAGCTAGCGCGATTGCAATTCATTGTTGACCGGATTCAGTGTTTGTTTCGTATCAATATTGGAAATTATTAACGTCAATTTTCGAGCAGTCTTTTTCTCAAACCGTTTCATCAAATATTCTTCAAGGCACTGTTACTGAAGTTGAAATTATACAAAGGTTGCTTGTTGACAAACATCTTTTTTGCTCCACTGACGGTTGCAAATCGCAATTCAGTACGCGCGCTTTCAATGTTATGAAAATTGAAAATTGCTTTAAAAATATATAATTCACATAATTGCGACCACAGCGGTAGAGAAAATTTCGATCAGCTCCCTTCAGGACCGTAAGCATAGTCGTTGGAAGGGAGGGGAAGGGGGGCCTTTGTCCCCTGGATTTTGAAATTTTCAGCAAAAACAGCTGTTTTTTTAGTTTTGAGTGACAAATTTCACCACTTTTGGCCCTGGAAAAATTTTGGAAAAATCCCCTAGTGCCCCCATGGAAAAAATCCTTCCGACGCCTATGGCCGCAACCAGCTGATGTTTTCGGCGGGGGCGGGCAAAATGATTGTAACTTGCTGTACCTAACAACTAAACATGTTTTTGAAAATTTCTTTGGGGCTGGGCAATTGCCCGGTTACTCCCCCCATAGCTGCGGGCCTGGCTACTATAATACCGAAGTGGAAATGACTAGAACGTGCGCACAGCAGAGCAAAACAATGGCAAATTGACCCATTATTGTGCAGTAGCAGAAAAAATGATCTGCTGATGTAGTTGAAATGTGTATCTGTGACGACACGAAATGCTTACGGTTTTTCTTGACTATACGGTGAGTAATCTGATGCTTTTGCCCAACCCTATGCACGACGCTCAATTCAAACTTAAGGCGCTGTTTTTATAACAAATCGTTATTCAGTTTCTCAATTTCTCATTTGATGGGCTTATCTCTGTAACTCCTTTACGAAAATTATGAACGGTATTTTTTTGTTCGCTTGGCTTGATTGTTGCAATAGAATTTGTACTAACGCACAATGTCTGTGTGTGCGGCTGACGTCATCAATTACGGTGTTGTCATCTTACTTCACCACTGGCAAGATGGTTGTTATTTTGATGAACATCATGAACTACTCAAATAGTGCGACCCGCTAAGAAGTATGTTTTGAAAGCACTGGTGTCCACTCAACTTTCAAGGCTTTGTTACGACTAACGACAAGCGAATCTGAAAAACAAGGTCAGCATTTTTTTAAACGCACGGTATTTTAAAGGGCTTGTTGACTAACGTTGTTGGCAGATCAAGTCTATTGCGCACTGTTGATCACAGCGATAGAAATTTAAGACCTGCATGAATATTTTTTATCTTCTTGTGCAAAGTTTTTTGGTAGAAATTCTGTCGCAGAATACCGGTAACAAATGGAAAACATTGTCTATCAGGAAATTCTGCTTTTAGAGCTTTCTTCCTGGTTTCCAAAAGATTTTGGATATAAAGGGAACATCTGTCTTTAATTGAGTACTTCTTTGCTAGTTCAATTAAAGTCAGAATTTTCTTGCTCATGAGGCCAGTTTTGTCAAAAAGAAAAACATTTTCATGTCCAAAAAATCTCAAAAAATGAGATGTTACATGTTTTTATTGTTTTTGTTTGGAACAATGCATGCAAATGTGCTTGTTTCTGAGGATGTACGAATAGATGTAGGCATTTAGGTTCTATCGCAATTCGAAATATCATTCTGGCAGCTCTTCGGCTTGGAATTGATTCCTTGTTTCACAAATTAAGCCTAAAGAGTGAGTCAAATATTTAGTACAAGTATAATTAGCAGTAGGCAGCTGGGACAGAAGTTGGTTGTTGAGACAATCGCAGATGAAACTACTTGGGCATCTATAGTGGTCGGTGTTTGATTTTGCACATGAGGAGGTGTTTATAGATCCGCTTTGAAATTACGCTTGAATTTAAGTTGTAGTTATCAAAGTAGTGCAAACATCTTCGCAATTCATTCGAGTTAAACTGAGAGACGTTTCAAAAAATGATGTCTTTAAAAAATTTTGTTCAATCAATGCGCGGAACTTTTGATAGTAACAGTGAAGATTTTTAAAAACTTGAAAAATTAGTGCTCACCATTTTGCGACAAATTTGTTTCCATAAAAACTCCCGTTAAAAACTGCAACCTGTACAGTGTGATTCTAACTAGTTTTTGTGCAATTTCTGTGGCAAACAAATTGTGGTATGTGGCTCGTGGAGGCACGGAATGCCTATGGAATAAAGCAAACGCGGTCAAGCGAAACGAAAATCATTCCTCCAGTGCTGTCAGCAGCCATAAAGCTATAATCTACACCTTTCAGTCAAGCGAGAGTCAAAATTGATCTTTTCAATGCTATAGGCAAGTTAAACATTTCGGACCACACATTCAGATATTGGGCGCAGCTGGTATTTTCGTCACAGTTAAACGGAAGTATGTTGCCATTTTGAGCAAAGACTCCTACGTCAGTAACTCTGTATTGAATAAAGCAACATTTTCAACCCAGTATTGAAAAGATTGTTGGTTTGAAGGACAGTGACAGTTTGTCAAAGCCGCTTCTTTCGTCGCAGCAAAACTTTTATATTTTCGATGGGACGCGTGAAATGCCATACACAGTTTTTAAGTAATCGACGATTTATTTCCAATAAGGAAAGCAAACTGCTAAGAAAGCAGTCCGATCATTTTTTATTGCACTGACTTGTTTGAACAAAGCGATGATCCATTGTTAACAGCTGCTTGGTATATGAAATATTTGTGAATATATCTAACAGGTGTCGTTAAGTACGCATTCGAATCTTTACAAATATTTCGACGGGATCGATCACAATCGTTTACCCCTTCTCCTTGCACCACCGTCTGCAACACTTTCTTGGAGTCCATTGTGATTGCTAAGTTGTATCAAAATTTTTAAGATAACCCAAAAAATAAATTTGCTGGACAATTCACATTTACATTAAGCAGTCGCACCATGTATAAATGTACAGCACTTGTGTCCATCATAGTAGTAAATTTCTCGACTTATTATTAAAAGATGAGAATCCCTGAACTGACGCTGTGTCCTTCATAATCAGTGATCTCTCTAAGAGCTTTTTACACTGAGCAAATGTTTGTTTTAGTGAGCATGCAATTGCTCAACCATGCAGACGCACAAGCAGTGAAGCGTTTCAAGCGGTAAAAGGGCTATGCGATATATAAACGATTTGGAATGTTGCAAGTGCGCGAGAATAAGATTTCCCTGCGCAAATGGTCTGGTAGTACTGCGCATTTGCACACTTTCGAAGGAACATTGTTCACAACGATTCGGTCCAAGACAATGTAAATCTTTATATGGTTAGTTTTGAAATTATAGGCAAGTTTTTAAATGTTGGCCTGTGTAAGATTGCGTCAAGCCAACCCGACAGCAGTGTTGATTTTTTCAGCACTTTGGAGCAGGGAAATTGTTGATCGATGTCTCATGAAAAATGTCTCTTAGAAAACATTTTACTTTTTCATCATATTTCTCCATCCCAAACGAAAGATTAAAATAGCTCAGTGGCAGTCCCAACTCAAGAAGCAGTTTACACCTGGCGTATTAGCTGCTGATGTACATAACCACCGGCATTTGCCCTATGCTCACGTTATGCGGGTACGCCATCAAGCATATCAACGGGTGTGAAAATGATCAAATCTCTTGCTTCGGAACTAGAACATTGAAAACCGATGAAGCTTCAATGTTTTGAACATACACTAAAAAAACAAAAAGACGCATTGTCGTGGTAACTCATAACCTTGGCAACTATATTATAAGAACCTGTCCTTCACTGCAACAAACTATGGCGCGATTTAACATTCCGGTTATGTCTGCAAAAGCCAGCAATTAGCTCGGCTGTTGCAAAGACAGTAAAACCGGAATGCAGGTTGGGGTGGGTAATTGCCTTTTGTCTATGCTCGCACGGAAGGAAAAAAAACCTGGAGCTGGCACTTCGTATAAAAATGTTTCAAGTTGGCAGCTTCGCTCTGAAAGAGTTGTAATCGATGAGCAGCTCAACAGCGCTCCCGGCGGTTTGCCCGTCGCATCGTGGTGTGGGCGATCTTCACGCCGCATAAGGATTGCCGTTCAACCAAAACATATGGGCCATGCAACGCTGAAGAAGCGAGCCAAACAACTGAAGTCCTACAGGAAAAAGAAACCAAACACGAAATGTTGCGCCCATCCCTTGTCTTGATGACAGAAGTAAGGTGGAGTGATTTCCACTTCAGCAAGATTGATTGGGAATGCAAACTTGAAATTTTTACCAAAGGAATTTGAGGTCAAGGTTAAATTTAAGTGTAAGCAGTTACGTTACCAATTTCTTCGGTACAACAAATTCGCCTTGGAAGACATTGACCTGCTGCGTTCAGTTTGACCAAATTGTTCTGCAACATTCAGTGTGTTTGGTTCATCTCGTAAACTTTTGCCACTATCTTGCGCTTTTCTCCGGGTTTGTATGACGATGGCAACATCTGTACACCGACATATTCATGATTGTTTCAAACTATGGCGAAGTGAAACCTCTTCCGATTGCTACCGCCACTTTTTTAGCTGTGAGGCTCTCAACGCAAAAAAAATTCAAAAATGTATGAACTTCAAGTAAGCACCCATTTCCAGCGCATAACGGTGCAAAAAAGCACCCCTGTTACCTTTTAGGGATGCTATCGCAAAGGTCACCTGCCTGTAGAAGTCCGTACACTTAGATGAGCATGGGCAGCATGTCAACTGATTGCAACGAGTCACGGATTGCACGGTCTGCTAATGCAAGGAGTTAAGGATTGTTCAGTTCGCTGGCAAGATCAACTTGGAAACCTCTTGAGTGTACTTTGCGCTGTGCCCGACATAAATCAAATCACACAGTGTCGCAGACAGTGCATAGGCCTATGCCTACGTCAAAGATTTAACCATTCGCATCGTACTGACACTTATCCTTGAAATAACCCGCTTCCGTAAAACTAGAAACAATTTCGGGCATACAGGTCAGGGAAATGTCGCACTATGATGTCACACACAGGTTGGTGAGACAACAATGGCCGGTATTCGAAGGTTCAGGAAATGTGTATCTGCTTGTACGAATAAAGAATTTTGTGAAGCACTGGCGTGGAATTTTTCCGCTGACTGCAGTAGTTCATAACAAATCCAATTCGTCGCTCGTAACTCGATGCTCTTCTGCAAAAATGCGGTTACAAAGCAATTTAAGCGATTTAGTCAAAGAAAACCTGTTTATTGTACTTGTTTTCAAATAACAAAAGGAGCAGAGTTTTAATACAAAGAGCTGCTTTCAAATTTCAAAAATAGACTTGACCTAATCCATCCAAGTACAAGGGAAGTCCGTTTCAGTAAATTACTTGCTTTCAATTTGGAGTTCAACAAGCGTAACGAAATTGAAAGCATTCATTCGCTTGACGTTGACCGTTGAACGATGCAGCCAAGCGTAAAGAACTTTGCTGCGCGATCTGACGTCCAACAGTGCTGCAAACATGCTGCAGAATTGCAGATGCTGAACTTCTTTCACAAAACAACAAATTTAAAACTGTATTTAGGCTACGCCAGGGTATGGTAAATGTTTCCAGAGTGAAACTACGATGCAAGAACCAGGGCCGCAAGGCGGGAAAAAGTGTTGAATTGCTGTTAACTTGTTGTGTCTATAACAATTAAATATCTTTTTGAAAATTTCGGGGGTGGTAATTGCCCGGTTGGCGGTAATTGCCCGAAAATTTCGGAGGTGGTAATTGCCCGGTTGCCCCCCCTGGTTCCGGGCCTGGCAAGAACGTTTTGGTTTAGAAACACTGATCTCATAGAATTTAAAAAATTTGCAAAACAATATCCGTTTTTTGCCGTTTCGCTAAACAATGCTTTTGCCGGTTTAATGCGGTGATACATTCAACGAACAAATTTTTATTTGTACCCGACTGTAAACGTCAATGCTCAGCTGAAAATAACCGCAGTTCGTCCTTGAAATACATTACGACAGGATATAGAACCAGAAAGCGTATGTCTCGAAAAAGTGAAAGAAATCCAAGTTAAATCGACACAACCAAACCAACATAAACTTTGGTCAGGAACAAGGCAGCTGACCTATGTCCACTTAACAGGTCGCGGAAGAAATACAAAGCGAGAAAAATCCGTTGGATACAATTTACAAATTTTTTTTACAATATTAGGTTATAACACGTTGCTGATGAAGCAAGAAGTCGGAATGATTTATGATCAGCATAGTGGATTATATACGGTCGGCGTGTTTGAAGGAACAAGACAATATAACTAAAATGATTGCAAGCACTGTAGTAACTTTTCCGCCGCTGTCCCTACGCGTTAGTAAGGATACCTATTGAGAAACATCGCAACATTTTTGTTTTATTTTTTACATTTGCAACATTTTTGTTTTTATAAATGCATATTTTTTACATTTTTTTTCTTTTTACATAACTTAACTTGCAAAAGCAAGTCTTGTCCGGCTGTGCGAGGTATTTGAACTGTTCGTCGCAAGCGCACAGAAAGCCAAGCTTGGATTTCAGGATAAAAAAGACGGTGCTGAACACACAGTTCGAGCGATTTCAGGTAAGTTGCAAAACAATCACAGTGCGGCAGGCAAGCCAGAGTGGTTGCAGTACAGCTCCAAAACAAAGGTAAATTAAATTAAACAGGGCGCGCACAAAAGTAAGAGCAGGAAAGCACGGGAGCTTAGGTAAAGATCGGTGAGCGAAAAAAACGCCTGACAAACAGTATTTTGAAAAATTGGGAAAGGTCCACGGTCTGGTAACATTACAGCAAACATTTTGGGAAAAAGGTCTGTAGCGAGTTGTTGACGTCAATACCCTTTCAATCCATACATGTCTAGCAACAAATCAATTGAAATTTTTGATATGCAGTTCACAAAAATTTATCAGCTATAAGTTTGTTTTTTATGCCGATGTTTGAGACGAAGACAAACAAACATCTAGTTGTGAAACTTCTCTTAAGATTTTCATTAGCATGGGTGCAAATGAAAACAGACGTTATCCAAAAAATGCTAAACTTGATGAGGACAAGTGTCATTGTCCTTTTCTTGCAAAGCGAACGCCAACAACAACAGCCAACATTACCCAGGCCTACACACAGGAAGATTTCTAATATATCAGCACAACAAAAACATCAGTTTGCAGGCTCAGCAGCCAGGGCCGCTTGCAAGGCCGTTGCGGCACCGACTGAGTCCATTTCGTCATCTCTCTGGAAAATAAACGAACAGACCTAAAACTTGCATCGGTTCGGAAGTTACGAGCACTGCAAACGAAATATACAAACTTCAACGTGTGGCCCGAAACATCAGCGTTTATTATTATTATTTTTTGTTAAAACCAGAAGATCAATTTTACACCCTTCTAAGACAGGGATCACGAACACGCAGCCGCTCGGGGTATGAGCCACGACCCGCTCAACGTTATATAATCCTCGCCTTTTTTAATTTGCTAAAGAATCTAGATCCTGAAAAGTTTGTATTCTAAAGCAGGTTATTTACATGCATGGTGCTGGGATTTGTGGGCATCAGCAAAAAAACAACGAACAAGTTTTTGTCGATCCACTGCGACAGCGACTTCGAGGAGAATTACGAAACTTAAAATAGGATTAAAGCCTGTTTTAGATGAGAACTTATAGTTCGCCAATTCGTTTTGAAATATTGCTCCAGATGCTTTGACAAAGTACGATGATGTGCGCTGGGATTGATCGCTATTTACAAGAGTTCGTATTACTACAAAACGATTTAGTGCTGTTTTTCAATGTTAACACTATAACGAAAGATGTTCAAGTGGAGTTGGTTTCTCTTAGTACTGAGCTGGAGTCTCTATGTATATGAAATTAAGTTCGCACAGTCCGGTGTTCAAGCATTCTACAATTTCCTCCTGACAATAAATTTCCAGCAAGCTAGATGCCTGCAGCCGCCATTTTTACGCAGAGTAGCAATTTTTTCTAAGGCGCGTCGTGAAAATCGAAGCGTTTGTAAGCGTTATACGGTTCCAGCCGAAAAACTCATTTCTGGCCACTTTATAACAAAGAGACATTCACATCAAGGACACAGTCACAAATGAAAGAAACACGAGCAATTTTCAAACCAGTTCTTCAACCACTGGTTCTGATATTCGTCAGCGATCCTGACAGGGGTTCAACTTGTGTTTTACTAAGTTTACAAAGTGCAGACAAATGAACGGTTTATGGAAAGCAGTATTTTTAAAAAATCTACTGCGCGTAATGTGAATCCTTAAAGACGGGCCCACGTTACAAGGAAACCAAGTTTCAGAGGTTTAATTCTCACAACGACAATCCCGGGACAATGAACAGAATGCAACCTGACTTAACACGCAGTGAAGCGTATTTCTGTGTGCTCAGTTGTACAATATAAGACAAGAACACCTGAAACTTGCGACTATCGAAAGAGCGTTGCACTACATGCTTGTAGAACAAGAGCGAGTGCGACCAGGCGTGACCAAACGAACCAATGGAGCTTACTCTCATTTCCATTAGCAACAGGTTGCTGAGATGGTGGACTTGGCGTCGCTTGGCCAGAAGGTTATTTGATTTGCTGCAAAGACATGTGCAGAAAATAGTCGTTTCACTTGTTGTATCAACAGCTGGACATTACTACATCAACTAATGAGCATTGAAATGACGCCTAAGTGGCTTAAACGTGATATAACGGAGTGACAGTTTTGTGTATGGTTAGCATAAAAATTCGCCCAATTTTCACAATTAAGTTGTGGGGAGAGCGGTATTCCTGGCAACATGGCTCTTGACGAACACTGAATAAAAATCCAGATCGACTGTCTTCTCAAAAGCAAATCTCGACCATGGATAGAACGCATCGCTGTGCCATGTGCCTTACTAATGCTTCTGTCATTCAAGGCGCTCACTGAGCCAAGCTTCAGGCAGAATTAGGACTGGCCGCACATGTGCTTCAGATGTTTGAATTGTACTTGTGGCACTCGTGTAGTGGCTTCATGAAACTAATGTTGAAATGGTCAGTCGCGCATATTAATTCCGATAAAAATAGCTGCTAGCAGCGCAAAAGCTAAACGAAACCTCTCAGGTATTCAACAACCTTCTCGACATCACGAACCTTAAACTATTAGAGGCCACATGATGATGAAAGGCCGAACTTTAACCAGAAACAAAAACAAAAATTTTTATCGTGCACGGAAGGTTTAGGATCGAAGTTGCATGCACTGAATCTTCGGCAAACTTGATACGTTCTCAACAGTATGAAAATCAGGACTTTCCTAAAAGTAACTAATGCAACTGGCGTCTTTCATCACGAAAACGCGTTTACTAAGAAAAGAACAAAAACCGACTATTGTAGATTTTCAATATAGATAAAGATCAGTGTGTGTCAAGTGAAGGTCTTGGGACCCCAGAAGCGTTGAAACATATGCTCTAAAAGTCCTTAAAGTAATATTTTAAAATTCTTCCAACCAAACTACAGATTTTCTTTAAATAGGCTTTTGAAGACATTTTACATCTGCACTTTGCTGCTTTGCCGAAGTACTTAGCATTATAAGCGTATGTTAAGGGGCTGCACTGTTCAAACTAAGTTGAAGTAACGCTGGTCTAGAATATATCATCAAAATCGAAAAAGTCATTCAAAACCTACGTCTTGTATTTTCTGTAATCTTCATTCATTTTCGAATCGAATTCCAGGCAAGCTTTTTCGTTCTTGACATGGATTCTGTAAAAACACACAAAAAACAGGCAACGTAAACAATTTCTGGTATAAAATAAAAAGAACAGCTTCCGTTTGATGCGAATGAGTCTGCGATGAAGCAAATCTTCGCTTGAAAAGACCATCGCTATTATCAAGCAGTGAACATTCACCAAGGTCAATTTCTTCCACATGGCCATGCTGTCAAGATACAAAGCTTTTAAAGGCAAGTGCATTCAAATTGTTGAAACTACCAGTAAGCTTGCCAAACCGTTTGAGTTGACGAAACGATTTCGCTGTGGAAAAGCTGTGACACCCCGCCAAAAATAGAAATCCCGCCATTATGGATACCCCGCCGGAATCAATAAAGTTTCTCTGACAGCGAATAATTTTCACTAATTTCGGGAACAAGGCAAACGTATGCGCTTTGGCTAAAGCAATAATGTGGTATTCAACAGATTTTTAAGCAAGGAGTACCTGGGAGCGTGAACGAATTTTTTAAACAAAAAATTCGTGTCGCAAAGATCTAAGATCACACTGAAATTTTACGGTGAATTGAAGCTTGCCGTAAAATCGATATTTTGTTTCAGATAATTTGCTCAAAGCACTAAAGATTCTCAGCGACGTTGTAGAGTTTTTTCAATCACATTTTCAATTAGTTTGAGGGGGAGGCACATGCACGCCAATGCGGTAAATGGCGCCTGGCGTATATAAACGAGCAAAACATTTCCTTTTACCAATTACCTTTGACTCACTGAAGCGAACCATCCAAAACCCACAAACAGGAGTTTAGTCATTTTTGTTACAATTCATCGTTGCTCAATCATACTGGGTTGGCGGCATAATGTTTTGAATTGATTCAAAAAACTTTGAAGAATGTTAATCACAGCGCAAAAAAACAAGTACAGTCGAAACTTATGTCTTTCTTTCAAGGTTCAATTCCTTGCGAAATACTGAAAGTAGAACACAGCGTCGAATAATAACATTTTAATATAATAATCTCGATCAACGAAAAGCTGGCAAAACATAAAATTACTGGTTAAACTGGGTGGAGGCCTCTCGCGTGTTCTGTCTGACTTCGTTGATCAACTCGGTGAAGGTCTGAGCGTCGAGAGGAGGAAGTGTTTCGATCTGAAAATTCAGCCATGGAGGTCTGTCACCATCACCGAGCGCATCTCAAAGATAATGAGCGCAAATTTACACAAGAGTCAGTCCGGAATTTAGAGCCGAAAACGACAAAGCGATGCATCTCTGTCTACTAGTGATGACGACAAGGCGATGACTTGATCCGAACAGAAAACGCGTCAGTAACTTCCGGAATGAACGACGTCAACCACTGGATATTTGCGACTTGTCAAAATTTGTGGCTTGTGAAATTTTGCGACTTGCGAATATTTGCGACTTGTGCGTCAAACTTTGTGGCAAAATACCAAAAATCCACATGACGAAATTTTACTCATAAGGTAGTTCCAATGCATTTGATCAGCAACTTACAGAAGTATACGCTGAAGGCGCCCCGGCAAAACAACGGTTTTGAAATGAAGAGACATTTGATGTGCGATCATTCTCAGAGCTTAAGTGCTTCGAAGTCAAAGGTTTTTAAAAGCGCAACCGATAAATGCAGCGGGTTAAGGTATCGAAAAAAACGAACTCCTACAAAGAATAAATAAAACGTTGAAAGCTGTCGCAATTTCTGCACGCTTTTGAAAACGAATTCCAAACCACGCTAGAAGCTGCATATTTCCACCCTGATGATAAACTTGCGTTTAAGCATCACAGTGTCCGACACAAATGGCGTCTAACACCGATAAATCGCATCAGTGACTTGCTAAGGTCAAAAAGTACATTAAAGCTGCGCATTCTCAGACGCTCTTAACTGATCGATCATATATTTCACATTACACAGACAAAGCACATAATCTCACAAACCACCAACCTGTGTCCTCCTGATCAAATGATTGTATCCGATTTTCCTTTCCAAGCCGTTAGCGTTCAGATACTCAGAGAGCAGAGGCGATCGACCGTAAATGTTAAACGCGCATCGTTCAAACTCGGCCGCCCGACCAACCGGACATGACTGCACCGAAAGAAATGACTTCCATTACAACAGCATGCCGCAGAGCTACGTTAGGTTTAGATCAGTGGTTCTCAACCTTTTTTAACCCATGCAACCATCTTTTCAAAAAAATACCCGATGGACTACTTTGCTACGCTGGCATTTCATGAACAACTGGACAAAACTGTATTGCATTGAACAATAATGATTTAACTTTTCCACAGCCCAAACAGTTGCCTTTCAAAGGCTTCAATCTTCTGTGTTTTTATTAGCAGTTTCTTTCACGCCTGTGAGTGTTTAAGAGGAGTATTTTGATATAGATGTCACAGAAAACATATCTTTGGTCGAATGAGCAGGTTTCCTACGCTTTACTCCCCAGGAGAATCACATTCTCGCATTTCCCTTTTTTACGAGAAGTGATCACCTCGTAACCTCAACGTTACCTTCAGGCGGAATTTCATTTTGGCATGTAGAATTTCTTTTAAAAATGATGACCTAAACCAGGAGTGCCCAAAGCGCGGCCGGCGGACTCATTTCACATGGCCCGCGGCTTTGGAGCCAGATGGTGTTGTATATTGCCCGTCAATGCATGTATGACGTCTCTGTGTCGGATCGCCGGTACAAAGTCGTTTGCCGTTGCGGTTCAATGTGCTGAGTGTGAACATGAACATGAAAACCGTCGACAAGTAGTGTTTTTGCTTCAACTCCTGCGGGAGCCCTCACGTGACCAAGTTTGGCCCTCCTTAAAATGGTTTGGACACCCCTGGTTTAGAGCATCACCGAAATTGTAGTGCAAGAACGCAAATTAGTGACCCATTATTTGAAGGTAAGGTAAAGAAAAATTTAAGCGAAAAACTGTTCATTGCACTGCTGGTTACAAAAAATCAAATTCGATAAATATGGACGCTTCCAGGATGTATGCAAATACCTTTTGTACACGCGAATAACAAACTATGCAGATATTTATACGATTCAGGTTTGTTAGACAACATAAATCATAAAGCAATTTAAATTCCAATGGGCAGAGGAACCAAATGAAACTGTTTTTGAGTGGAACACAGGTACAATGGTCGGTAAGGAGGGGGGAAGGGACGAAGTTGATCACAGACGTAGGTCCGTAAAACATAAGAAAAGCTTGAAATTTAACAAATACGTACCGTCATACTTTTGTTATTGGCGAACGCTTTAGATGGTTGCGAATCGACGTGGGAAGGTTGTCCCTAAAAGTACAACAGCAACAAAGAGCTCAGGGCTCAGTCAAAAACTCGGGTCATTTCAATCGGCCTCTTCTTTCAGCAGTTTACTTCCGTCATGTCATTTGGTGGCAAGCCAACGTTTTAGCTTAAACACTACGTGCTTGACAGAGATATAAAAGGTTAACGCAGATAGAATCTGAATCAATCTCGCACAGGGCGACTATCTGGATAGACAAGCGATACGTGGCACGTTACAACATGACAGTTCCGGCTAACAGGACTTCGTCACCTCGTTGATGGGACTGAGACTTCCTCTGTCCGTGATCTCATTGGTTCGCGCCTTTTGCGACGACACGGATGACCGCACTTCGCTGCGGGCGCGGCTCAATCTGGAAACACGTGACCGGACGTAAAAGGAAAAGAACACGAGCAAACAATAACCGTAGTTCCCAAACTGGGAGTGCGATGTGTTTACAGCTGCTTTTCGCGATGATAAGAGTGCTATTTTTTCATCAGCTGAATTCGCACGTGCATGGCATCCGTCATTATCATTGAAAATAGACACGATTCAACAGCGTGCGGTTCAACTAAAGAGTTCCTTGAAAGTTCGATTTGATAAATTGTTAAAAAAGTCATAAACCGTAAATCTCGTGTTTTCAGTTCTTTGTCATTTTCGTGTGTTTGGCCCAGATGATGCCACGTTAAGTTGGTTTAATATCATATATCTAACTCCTTTCACCCACCCGTACAAATTTATCATCAATTTTACTTCCCGCACTTCCTGCGCAGAGGGCGACAAAGACATTGCGGCCAGCCGAGGCACATACAGAAAACAAGGGTCACCCATCGTTGACAATCAATAGTGACCCTGCCATTTAATGGAGTCAACAACTTTCTCCAAAAGAAAGGCGAATCGGACTGACAAAATTTCTGGGGAGGGCCGGGCCCTGCCGTCAACAAAGCAGGGTGCGATGTTTACCAACACAGACGTTGCACAACCGGCACATCCGCGGATTCAACGCCAAGATGCGAAAAACGTCGTCGCCAATTGGAATTACTACTTCTTCACTAGTTGAGCAGTTAGGTGATGAAGCAAAATACAATATGATCCGTACGTGGGCGCAGGAAAGGTCTTTCTAGGGGGCATGGGCGTAGGAAAAAGTTTTTCGAGGCGGGCAATGGTGGGTTTTCCCAAGCGATGGGCAAAAAGATTTTTCCAGGCGGGTCAACAGTGGTGAAATTTCATTTTACCAACTCGAAACTAAGAGAAAAATATTTTTCTACTAAAAACTTAATAGGAAATTATAAAATTTAAAAATCCAGAGGTGGCCTTGTCCCCCTCCACCCTTTCCGACGTCCATGCTGCAGGGGACTGCAGACACAACAGTGCAAGAATTTCATTTATAGTTTTAATTCCATATCATTGTACACTGTCGATATTGAAAGAATTAAAGATGTCAATATGGCTTAGACCGCGTCAACCCTCCCCACAATCTGTTCCCAAGCCATACGTTGTCCCACAATTTTCAATTTTTTCTTGGATGTTATACGTTGCTGAGAAAGAAAGTATGCCTACAAATGGGAAGCAACTGATAAATGTCTTGAACTGATGCAATCAGTGCACAGCTTAGCAAGAAAAGATTGCTGGGAAAAACAAAGCAGGCAGAAGCAAAGCTTTTTATTCGCAATTCTGCGTACATGAATGAAGTAAATCTCAAGTAGCCCGTACGTCACGCAATGCCATTGCGTACATGCAGGAATTCTTTTCACATAAGGTAAGCATGTCTAGATAAGGTGGTAGAACACCGCGTTTCGATCACCAGTGCAACTGCATCTTCGCACCGACCGATACTTACTGTATAAGAACCGGGTTGCGGGTACCCGCATCTGCAGGGTTTGCGCGGGAACCCACAGAGCTGCAGTATGTTTGCGAGTGCGGGGCGGGATAGGAAAATCATTGTGCGTGTAACTGAATGTTGATTCAGTGAATGTGAAAGTGACATGAGCGAGAAAATCAATGTTACAGAAAACTTTGTGATACGTACAAGCAGTGCTTTTTTTAAGGTGTTTTGAGGGACCAAAACGGTCTCTCAAATTTCTCCAACGGTCTCTCAAAATACAACCAACTTTTGTATGTAAAAACTTTTTACATACTTAGATGAAATATTTGCGGTCTCTTAAAATTTCCTTGCGGTCACCAAAGCGAAACCTGAAAAAAAAACCTTGTACGGTACAAGGGTTTAGAGACATTCTCTAGCAGTGGCGAGACCACATATATGAGTTTCCAGCTCTCAGTGATTTTGCAAGAAATACGTTATGCGTCATGGCAACCAGCGCTGCTAGCGAACGAGTTTTTAATATGGCTGGGCATGTCGTGAATTGCAGAAAAGCAAACTTCAAAGAGTTTTCCGGCGAACGACGTACTCTTTATGAACAGTGCTGTGAGAAAGAGGCGCTGAAGGTTGACTGAAACGTTGCACGTTTTCACTTTAGAGTGTTTTTAGGAGATTCTATTGGCTTTTGAATGAACCACTGAATAAATTGCCACTAGCGATAAAACACACTGCATGAGTTTTTAGTGGTTTTCAGACACACAGTGACTGGTGCAGGTTTGGGACGGAAACAGTGCGGGGCGGGCGCCAGTTGGGTGGGTGTGGGGTTGGGTCAGATGCGCGTTAGAAGTCTGCAGGTGCGGGGCGGGAGCGGATAAGATTTCTCAAATTCCTGCTGGTGCGCGGCGGGTTTAATTTTGTGGGTGCGGGCAAAAAATATAAAGCCGCGCAGGGCTGTAGAAACCAACCAATCACCGAGCATTCACCACACACGTGACACTGGAACGGCCGACAAGAGTTATTTGATTGTTGCGCAACAATCGACTCTGTAAGTCGTCGCCCTGTGATTGGCGGCAACCAAAAGCAAAACGTGAAGCGAATGCTTGAAAAAGATTTGTTTCAGCCGCACCTTTCCTTACCGTGACTTTGTAGCACCACGCTGTTTTTGTGCTTACCACGCCTGATATTTCGAACCACACAGTGTTGTTACAAGGCTGCTACTGGAAGTGTTCCCTCTACGAAAATTTTACACTGAGCAGGTGTTTTGTTTTGGCGAGCGTAAATGTTTTAGTCAACAGAGTTCTAATTTTAATTACAAAGTTTGTAAATGATTAGAAAAAGTAAAAGATCTTATCAAAATACGAACAAAACACACATTTAATTCAAATAGCTTATCCTTGTTTTCGTGCTGTTTTGAATATTGCAAGTGCGCGAGAATGGGATTTCACCGCGCAAATTGTCCGAGGGCACTGCGCATCTTAGTTAGAGGGAACATTGACTGCAGGTTGACTGGCACACGCTACCACTCATTTGTCTGTTAAACTGGTAATATATATTGTTACACTACGGTTTCATGCAAGAGCAATAAAGTTGGTGACATGCATGATATTACTAACGGCTCGTAAATTTTCCTGGAAACGAGAACACTATTCAGCGCTGGTGTATTGTGTTAAAAGCTGCCACTTCTACACAATCAAAAAATCATTATGATGTCCACAAGTGGCCAAAAGTTCAAAACGTCCGTCTTTTTCTTTTGGGTTCAAACTTTTCTACGACGACATGCGACGAAAGAAGCCGAAGTTGAAACATCGTATCACCGTTGAACTGCCAACAGTGTCGGGTGTTATGTTTGTAAGGATAGGCTGGTTAAAGATCAGCATGGTCGCACGGTATTCAGATGTTTATGCGTGAATACCAAAACGCGAACGAAAACAACCATGGCAGTCACTTCAAGGTTCGACTCCTCTCCCGGTGCCAAGCGAAATTTCTGCCAAGCGAAATTTCTGAATTCACACCATGTACGCATGCACAGAGTAATATTCTTCATGCCACATGCGTTGGTAAAACTGATTGTTAGGGCTTACGAATTCGTGTTTAGCTAAGTGTGTCGAGTTCGGGTAAGAAAACGAAAAATATTTGAGGTCAACGAGTAAGTCCGAAAATTTTCCATGGTTAAAGTCAGGGTTTACTTTAATGGCAGCACCGGGCGTAAACAGTTTCCTTGTACCTCCCATTAGCGCCGTGCACGGGGCTGGACAGGCCATGATAAGCACTAAGCACAGAGGATCTGGAAGGATTCGACCGATTCCATCTGTGACTTCACGTTTGTTTCCGTTTCGCCTTTTTCTTGTTTTTTTTCTCAACTTTCTGCAACACATCTCATTGTGCGCCTTCTAGCGGGTTGCCAACGCATCTCATTCACCCGCTAGAAGGCGCCCAATCGTGCGATTGTTTTCGTTCCGGTGTCAAGCGGAATTTCTGACTTCAGCGAAATCTCTGACCTGTTATTTTTTTCAGTTATTTTGCTTCTCAGAATAAAGAAACAAGTCTGGAAATTACTTTTTTGGTGTGTGTTGTGTAAATTAAAACATTTGGCTACATGTCAGGGGCCATGTCATGTCAGGGACCATGTCATGTCAGGGACCCACAACAAACTATAGCACGGGAATAACTTTAACCAGTTTTTTTTAAGGAAAATGTTAGGTACCCGGTATGGATCTGTAGGGACCCGATTTCTCTGATTCTAGGGACCCGATTTTCTCATATTTTAGGGACCCGATGATAATTTTCTCTGATTCTAGGGACCCGATTTGAAATTCTGGGGACCCGAATCGGGTCCCTAAAACCTGCAGCCATCAGCAACTGGAACAACCAAATAAATGAACTTGAATAACGTTTTGCACAACGTGAGCACAGAACGCAATATGTGAGGAACTATTCCCTCCATTGGGCTTGCTCTGTATTGAGAAGACAACAAGAATCTCCTGCCAGTGCGGTTCCCATAAAAAAAACTTCTGAAACGGAACTGTTTTGTACGCTTTTTGTTTTGAAATATTTTGTTTTGAATCCACAAGCAATGATACGCTTGAAAGAGGTGCTTGCGGCGAAGAACAAAGCTTGAAACATACGTCCAAGACAAGCACAGCATTATTTTTGCCGGTTACTATCAAACCACACAACGGCCTCGGTCGTAAAAAAGGTGTGCCTGTTTTGAAATTTAGCAAAACTAGCAGTGGAACGTTTTGATTATTTTATAGGCTCAGCAAATTAGAAGTTTTGAACTCCGAAATAAAAGTCACAATAAATGCATCCCCTTCTCCCAAATTCCCAGTTTGCGCCGAAAGCTACCCCCCATTTGCAACGCACAAGACGCTACAATAATGTACTCGATATGTGGCAACCGGGTCCATCGATTCCAGCGGTCACCAAACTCATTACAGGCCGCAAGAGTGTCCACCGTGGCTGTGCTATTATTACTTAAAATGACTGAAGAACGCAGCAACCATCGTTCAAAACAATTCGGGCGCGGAGTTTTACCGTATAATCGGGCAAAGGTCAGAGGTCTCGGTGCACCAGCATTGGGTCATACCTTAGCAATCCTTTGTTTGAGGCAGAGCGGGAATTCCTGATCGCGGTCTTGCCTGATGCTGCCGAGTCGATCGAACTCAATTTGTCCGGAGAGAAGGAACGTTTCTCTGCAGAGACTGCTGCGAAGAGAGTTACTGTCGTTGTGACCGAAACGGTGATTTTCAGCAATCAGAAAAAAGCGAATCATAAGAAAAAAGGCAAAACGGTCTAGTAGAAAAATCTCTTGTGCTGACGACGTGTTAAAACAACTTGACAATTTGCGACAAAAATGGCATTTTTTAAATGATCGGAAGCTCAGGAAATATCAATTGTAAGAATATTTTTAAAAATCTAACTGTTTTCCCATTTGCAAAGTGTGGGAAACGCTCAAAATCGCTCCCGAGGAAAGACAAAACTTTGTGCTTGCGATCTGACCTTTGCCAGGTTGGGACCCTTACCGCTTGTCAGGAGACAACCTAATATAAGACCATTATTTGGACCGCCATTGTTTGGGACTCAGAAAGGCTTCCGAAACCTTAAAACAGCCAGGTTAAGATTTCAGAGAAAACACAGACAGCTCCCTTTTAGACCAAGCAGATGTGCCACTTGCAAGCGCGTGTGGCGGTCAAACGAAAAACAGCTGGAATTCAGAAGCCACACCACCAGGGTTAGGTCCTGAACCGAATCCAGCAAATATGGACAAAAACTCAAAATACTTCAAAAAGTTGTTGATTTCAAGCTTTCTGGGCTAAGCAGTAGCGCAGCCAGAATGAGACCGAAGAGGTCATGTCCTGTCCCCCCCCCGAAACAAACTTGCTAAGATTTTTCGCTTGTGCTACATACCAATTTCAACTCTTCGAAAATAAACGGAAAGAACAATTGGGCTTATGTCAGGTGACTGACCACCCCACCCCGAACAAACTTCCTGGCCACGCCACTGCGACGAAGCTCTACATTCTTTTATGTAATTTCCAGAATCCCACGTTCTCCAAAAACGCGAGGCTCATAAACAAAAATTTCAAGACTAGTGAATTGTCAGCGAACAGCTGCCCAAAATCGTGCTGCCATTATCGGCATTTTTTGAATGGGTTACGCTTCAGGTAAGGTACAGCGGATACCAAGCGCAACTTTCATCCTTCAACAAGCTTTAGAATGAACGTTAATCAATTTACTCAACCACGGATAGCTTTTTGTCGATCATAGACCGAAACTTTTTTTAAATGACCGAAAAAATTGAGTCAATTCAGTCGTAATGTCCGAAAATAGAGGCTACTGAAAATTGTCACGGCGAGTTTTATTGCTATCATGGGATAAATGACCGAAATGTCTCAGCGAGAAAAAAAAACAGATGTACAGTATACGTTCCAGCAGGGTTTCGAACCCGACCTCCACCGCACCTATGGTGTTCATCATGCTTTCTTCGCGCCGCATCTTGGCAGGTTCCAACTCAGGGTAATTCCAAGTCGCGTACAAACGCGGTGTCGGTTTGATCCCTGACACCCACATGGTGGCAGTAGCGAGCAGGGTTTCTTTGAACGACGGTTCGTCGAATTGACGCCACGACTGCGGGAATGCGAGGCAGAAAGCGGAGTAGACGGACTGCGACAGCAGATTCGGGTACGCCTGTCAAAATATTACAGCCGTGCTTTAAGCAGTTGTAGAGTTTTTTCCGACTCGTGGCCCGGAAACGCACTGTTTCACAAAATGAGATGAAACAGAGTTCTTATAATGAAAATCACGGCCAATGAAAACGACACAAACGACATGTTGCAAACGTTTCGATAACGCCTGTTATCATCATCAGTGCATTTCAAATTTTTTTTTCAAACAGAGTTCTGTTTGAAAAAACAGAGAGCTTGTGAAATTGAGCCCACACACGTCCACGCGCCATTAAAACTCTAAGATGCGTAAAATGCGACGATATTTTTTCATGAAAAAATTACAGCAACAAGCACAACCTATTGATGCTTCACGTTAGTCAAACTCTGCCGTAGCGCTTTCTTTCCTCAGACCACCGAATATAAACCAAACGATTCAACCAACTTTCATGTAGAAGTAATAAGCGGATATGTTTGCAAACGGATCGTATAAATCTTTAGTGAAGTACAAAGCTAACAATGCGGCAATAAATAGCTCGGCAGTGTTGAATCTTGTAAAATGCTCTGCATTTATACAACCTGCAGGTCGCAGGATTTTTGCGCTTTCGAAAAAAGATTGTACGACAGTTGATATGAACAAATAGCGAGACAATATGCTGCCCATTACAACCGACTAGCTACTGGCATTTTGGGTATTATACGTTAAAAATCAAGTCGGGGTGAAGGACATGAAAATATGCGTGCGTACTTCGTTAAACCTCGTACTGTCTCGGGTATACTTCGTCAAACCTCGTACTATTTCGGGTATTTACAAACCAGTACCACATTAAACCTCGTATTGACTTGGGTACAGAGGAAACGATGCAGGCTGCACTTTTAAAATATCTTTCAAAGCTCCTTTCAGTCCTCAGTTTTTTTCTGTGCATCGCACGAATCGCAGTAAAATTGCATTTTATGAAATTATCCAGCGGCAGACATGGAATATAGTCACGCCCTATAACGATTTCTCTCGTCATCTTAGCTCGGTTGTCAGGTAACATTTCTTTCGCCGTTAGCTTGTGCGGTGAGAGTTCTATCGTGTCGAAAGCTTCATTCGGTTGCAAGTAAAACGCACTATGTATCGAATGAAAGAACTTTTTCAGCCGCACGCCATCGCAAGTCCGACATTTTTTGTACTCTGCGGCAAACTGCTGGTGAGTGAATTTAAAAACAGCAAAGGAAGCAGTGGCGTAGCCAGCCCAAAATTTTTGGGGGCGAATGGGGGGAAAACTGTTTGATTTTACGCGAATAACCCTATTTTGTTTGGAAAAAACGCCTCTCAAAGCACAAAATGACCAAATTTGGGGGGGGCATGGTCCCTTTGCCCCCCCTGGCTACGCCTATGAAAGGAAGTACTGCGCTAGGTTTCCAAACAAAAGTGATGTATGATGCGAAAACGGACGTGAGAAAATAGAAACCAAGCGCAAGTCGACGATTTGATGAAAGGAATGTCCAATGTCAACACTTTCTTGATTTCCAATACACTTTTACGAACGGCTTATAAAAAGCGAAACCAGTCATTGACTGCAAAGCGACACACATCATGAGCTCACCATGAAAAACACATCACGAGAGCTCATCATGACAAATACATCACGAGCTCACCATGAAAAAGTCATTGCGGAACTTATTTTCCGTTGCCATCAGGAAAAATGGAACGTAGTTCCTTGCTATGCGTTTGAACAATTTGCTTTGACTCTCTTTGTCCGGCTGCAATGCAGGGATAAAATGAATCTTATAAAAAATAGTAACAGACAATTTTTAACGCTTTCAGCATGTTAAAACGCAAAAAGCCAACGTTTGCCAAGTCACGAATTATGCAGGAACTTCGTGATACAACGCATTAAGAGCTTCCCGACGACAACCTCGTTGTCTTGCTTTGACTTCAGAATCATTCATATCAGGTCGCGTTGCGAAGAGAGATAAGCAGGGCCTACGAGAGGGGGTACAAGAGGTGTATTGTACCCGGGCCCGGTAGGTACAGGGACCAGGGAGGACGAAATTACACATGCTAAGTTTTACGTAATC
>Ga0210059_1000059_pt1 | contig 83383 bp, 55 predicted proteins | sample Ectturendosymbi2_FD_188042 | JGI IMG/M metagenome (GOLD analysis project Ga0210059, IMG submission 188042) | Ecteinascidia turbinata endosymbiont from Florida, USA - Sample 2 (SPAdes) (version 2) | ecosystem: Host-associated > Tunicates > Ascidians > Unclassified | place: Key West, Florida...
AAAAATTGAAAATGAAAGAAGATTATGTTTCGTGCATATTAAAAGATATAAGTATTAATAAAGCATCTTGAAAATCACAATCAAACGCTCACAAAGTGAAATGTGTCTTGTTTTTCATTATCGATTACGAGTCTTGCTTTTTCTGCTTGCCACCACCTTTCTTATCATTAATTTTTCTATTTTTTGGTTTCTTTACCCAAGCATGCACGAACCCGACATGTTTCGTCAAATTTTCTTCCCTGTTAGTTTTTAATCCCCGGTAAGCTTACCGCATGACTCTTTAATAGTTTAATCATATCAGGGGATTACACGAAAAAATTAAGGGATGTGAGGATGTGATGGCGGCCTAGCTACTTTACAGATGTAAACATTTATATATGTTAAACCTTCGCATATTATCGCTATCTTCAACCTAAAATAGTATATATACTACATATACCAGGCTATGATAATCAATCTGATAATATGATCTCAGTAATGTAACGAACGTTTCACTGTTCACTTCACGTTTCAGTAGTGGTTTAATCCTCTTAGAACATATAAAAGGCTTCAAACGTTAACTCTGTCAGCACTTACGCGGAGCCCTCTATAGGTGCGGAGACCCATTTTGAAAAAATATCTTAAACAGTCTTAAAATTATGGCTGAGAAGCCCTGGCTTGTAGTCTTCAACGTGGTTTGTGCACTTTCTCTCGCTGTGTGATGGACCTCTTCCAAAACATGTGTATAGTCAGGGTTTTTTTTAAGGAAAATGTTTGGTACCCGAGGTGAACCTGTAGGGACCCGATTTCTCTGATTCTAGGGACCCGATTTTCTTTGATTCTAGGGGCCCGATGATGATTTTCTCTGATTCTAGGGATCCGATTTTCAATTCAGGGACCAGAATCGGGTTCCTAAAACACCTTAAGAAAACCCTGGTATGGTGTTATTCCTTGCCTTTGTTCGTTACCAATCGCCTTTGTGCAGGGGGTTAACATTCTGCATTTTGACAAACAATCTACTGATTTATAGTGCTTCATATGTCAAGAATTGGAGGTTTGTTTGGGGGGCTAAGCGCTCCGTGGCGACAGGACTGGTTAGCAACAGACGTCTATTTCAAAACCTGTATTACCAAACCATGTCAGGTGGGACATAGGCTTTTTTTAATGCTCAGCAGTGATTACAACTTCTTACGTTCGACGGTAAGCAAGTTGAACAACTTTATTCAGTACAGCCATTGCCAAGTTGTACAACTGTTTTGATGAATGCCCCCTTTTAATAAAAGCCTTCACCACGATCATATCAAAACATTTCGTTTGCCCTTGCGTTAGATTTTCAGACTAAGGTTCTTGCCTCAAACTCATCAAAATGAGAGCAACATCTTTTCTAAGCTTTACTTGTTGAAATGAATTTCTCTATGACTGCAAATGTCAAGTAAACCGTTGAACAAAGGAGACTTTTGCGAAACTCACGTTGCCTATCGGCTGGCTCTGATTAACTCTATTGCAGTTCAAACCGACAATCTGAGCTCAAAGTTGCCCACGAAAACACATCAAATGCACCACCTGCTTCAAAAGAACGTTATTTTCCGACACCATTACGTCATGCAGAAAAACAGCCATTGTGTTGAAACTGAGCAAATGAGCAAAGTTATCTTTGCAGAGTTCTTTACTTCAACCGCCAAAATTTAATGCTGGTAAGCCCACCTAAAGACTAGGCTACAGCTTATGGCACTTATTGAAAGTATCCCCACTGAACATTAAAAACAGCATGAGATGTGTCAAGAAATGTTTTTTATAATTTTGGCGACAGCAATCGCCGCATGCCAATGCCTGAATTGCTTCTTACCGGGCAGTTGAGGGGAGCGATCTTGCCCAAGGGGCGCTACGGCGTTTCACTCAGTGTTGGTGAATTTGACACACAACTTTCCAATTGTGAGGCGGACACTCCACCACCGAGCTATCGTCGCCCCAGCGAAATCTTTGTCGCCAATGCCTAGGTGTCAGGTGATGTTATGATGCGACGGTGGGGGATTGCTGAGGAACCAACGATACGAGAAAAAGGATTAAGCTAGCCTTGATTATTTATCGTGATTTCATGCAAAACTTTTTTATCAGATTTTGAGAGGAGGGGCAATAAAAACCGCAGCCCTAATGTTTGCTAGTCCGCAGTCATATGTCATCTCTTTCCTTTGTTCAAAGGACTTTTCACTGAGATGATGGAAATGACTTTGTCCGGCGAGGAAGGTGTAGGGACTGGGGCACAATTGCCACACAAATAAGTTAAAAAAAACTAACTTTAAAACAAACACTGGAGAACTTTCGCACATTAGGTTTTTGATCCGGGCTTTGAATGAACATTTCGTCAATTTGCTCACTCCACAGCCACATGTCGTGTTTTATAGGCTAAACTACCAGTCTAGGGCTTCTAAACACAAACATCGAAAAGACTTGGAAATTTTAAATCTTTTACAAATTTATTTAAAAAAAAACGGAAAGCTAGAACTTTTAAACCCTTCAAAAATTTATTTTTGATCAGCAAAGTGCCGCCCCCCAATAAGTGCCGCGCTGGGCCCGCGGCCCCAGAGCCCCCCTTGCTACGCCACTGTATGTTTCTATTTTATATCCACTTGCTACGGTGTTACCAAGCTTAAAAACTCCAAACAAATTTTCAAAGCTGAGATATAATGTGCTGCACCAATGTGCAGGAGCCCTTCGTGTCTTCGATACTATAGCCTTAAACCTCATTTATGTTACACAGCAGTTTGGAATTAAACCTGTTTAAGTTTTTCGCATTTCTATGCCTTCACCAAGAAATCTAGTATGCGCTTTCGTTTGCACATTACAACTTGACTTCAGCTTATGCTCGAGATTGCGAAACTTAAAACCCTGCTCAGGAAACCTGGGTGGTCCACCACGCTCCTGGGCTTCTTTTTTGTTGATTTTATGTACTCAGAAAACGCTAGAAACCTGTGTTTCCACGACTTTTCCTGATTTTCAGAGACAAGTGGAATGGCACCAGAGTTATTTTACAAACATATCCCTGAAAGCCTATATATAGAAAATTGGGGTACTATACTGTCCCCTTACTATTTCAATGTGATTTTAAGTGCAAAACTTGTTTGGCCAAATATGACCTCGGAAACCTTATATGTGAAGACTCTTCCTACACCATGACTTGATATGAAGAAAAAACGGATTTAAAACGCGCATGACTTTTTCTACGCACAAACAAATATTCCTCTCTAAAAATCCCCTTTTTGGGGATACCGTATATAAAATTTTTATGCCATGTATATTTCGCTGCTCAGATTTGTTATGAAAGTGAATAAAAATGGACATCGGGAAGTCAAAAATAGTTTGGTCCGGAACTAACGGATGTCACATGTCCCAGGAAAAAGTAATCAAATTTAGAATTGCATTACACCAGTGATTTCCTGACTCGTAAAGCGTTTTGAGGTTTCCTGAGCAGGGTTTTAAAGAAATCATTTCAAAAATTGTTTACATTTTTTACGTAACTGTGCAACTGTACGAGCCCAAACACTTCTGACAGTGTTCAAAAACTTTTTACTTTCTGGTCCTCTATCTTTAGAATAATTTCATTTGCGTAGGGTTTTTTGTTTTTAAGAGAAATTTGATTTCTCCTGGGTTACTCATTCGACATGTGAAAAACACTTTCATCACTAATCTGGAGGATTGGAAACAATGATGCAAAAGCCACACACGAATTCGTGCTGTTGTTTCCAAAACGACCTTACAACACCTCCAACTTTCACTCTCATCTGAAGGAAATTTGTGTATTGAAAAACGTGTAGACGCTGCAGAGATGGTTAAAAATCATGAATTTGGAAGACGAGTCAAGTCTAAGTCATCACACCCTCGATTCCAAGTCGAGTGCGAATCATCCGCTATCAGCTTCGAGTCAAATCGATTCGAGCCGTTGATGATGTTGAGTCACAGCTTGCTGTCGAGTATTTAATTTTTTCTCTCGATTTACTTCGAGTTCTTCAATTTAGGCAAGAGAAAGTAATGCAAAGGCTTTGGGCTGAATTGTCAGAGCAGTGTAAAGGTTTCGATAGACATAATTTAACTGATACGTAAATTTTTTCCGCAAAGTTTCCGGAAACGTTTGCAAAAAGAAGTGAAGTGCAAAAAGGGGTCATCTATTCGAACAATGTCTTGACTGGTCATTTATGAGCCATACGCTTACTGAATCGACTCAAATCGGGCCATGTCGAAGAAAAAATGACTGGAGTCAAGTCATTTTCTTCAAAGAAATGGATAAAGTCATTTCCGAGTCATACAAAAACATGACTGGAATCCGAATCCAGTCAATGGCTTGAGTCGTCACATCTCTGCTTTCTTTTCAGACAAGTTTTCTTGCTCGTTTTTCCATTGGCAACATTTCTAAGATGTTTGATTGCATTTTAGCGTCATCACCAACAACGACGATTCCAACAAGCCGCTTGAAACTTCATCCGTCCAGAGTGGAAAGCCGGTACGACCGAGTTAGGTGAACTTCCTATGTCGCTGAAAGTTCAGGGTATTTTTAGGTACAGACGGATCGGTGTGCTAACACTTGCTCTTTCACGAGGAGGCAAAACAATAATTTTTTTCAAATCTTCGTGGAGATAACAATTAGTAACGCAAAAGTCTCATCAAAGCGTTACGGAGCGAAAAACCTTTATTTGTTGTCGTGAATATCTACGTCTCATGATGGGAAACTTGTTGTTACTCCAAACTTCAAAAAATCAAGTATCGTCGTTTCGTGTAGTGTGTAGCAAAACCAACAACACGAGTTAAACGCTGAAAGGGATCTGTGAATGGAGATCAACGTTTGTTTACAAAGCCTTGACGCGTTTGTCCGTTTTCTTTCTGAATGCGATGACGCGTTTTTCCGTTTTTTTCTGAATGCGCCAATTAAGCTTATTCGCTTAAAAAAAAAGTTTGTAACAAAATATTTGTCGAAATTAATGTCAATAACGAAAGGCAGCTTGTTATACATACAATCTTACGAAAAGAATCTATCTAATTTTGGTGAAGCCGCTTGTCCCATGCTATAAAGCAGTTTGAGGATGATGAAGGCCCCACTTTCATACTGTAAAATTTATTTTCAATGCCTGCATCAAAGACATTTTTTTCTGTGATTCTGAGGTCAAAATTTTAATATTTGTTTTTATTGGAAGTGATCTGAAAAGATAAATCAGCTTTAATCTGCCGGTTTTCTCCTAATCCTAACGTCTTCAATTTCGTTGTTGGCATATACTGCCTGTCACATTTTGCAAAGGATGCGTTATGAGTTTACCTAATGCAAACGCTTTGTTAACATACACCTGTGTTGCAGATTTTGCCCAAACTATTGTCACATTTCTTTTCGAAGGTATACTTGCTAAAAGTGTTGAAGGTTTGTCGAAATTTCATTGCTTTGCGGATGGCTATTTGCGAATATAATTGCGGTGGGACAACATCACTCATTTGTAAACACACGAAGTTCCCTTAAATGTCTAATTTGCAAGCAAGGCTATTACGCAGGGTCCAGAAGGTAAGTGAAATGTCTAGAACTTTGCTTTGTTTTCAGATATGTCAGTCACACAACGGTGAAAGTGAAGCCGCGTCGGGATCGAATCTTACAGGTGTCCACTGCATGAATGGTATCCGGTAATCTGTGACGTCAATAACAATTGTTTCCGTTGCTTACTATAGCGTAAATTGCGCGAATGGTACGTGCAGAGAAAGATGCAGACAGCGCAAATCAAACTACGAGGGAACGGGAAAGCCACGATTCAGGCACTTTTCTGATGGGAGGAACCATATCTCAACACAAAGCGCTTGCAAAGCGAAAAGAGCTGAAGGTCAGTTCAGCCACAGTCTATCGTATTCAGATTTCGCTTGTCACTATTTGCAGTCTGTGAGACTTCCGTCCGGACAGCTGAACGCAGACAAGTTTCCAATTAAGCTTTTTCTAGAGCTACTCCTCTTGAATTTTAACGAAAAATCACTTTTTGCTTTGCTCCTGTGCGCCTATGAATGTTGCACAGGGTACCATTAACAACTACGATTTTATCACCCAATAAATGTTTAGGAAATAAAAATGGGGTACTTAGAAAAGCTACTGCTCAAGTTTTATCAATTCTTACAGAAACAAGAATTGACAGAAGCTGGGTTGGATATCCAGGGTATTTGCATTTTTGTCGAACGTATAGGGGATAGGATGATTTTTATTGAACTAATTGGATGAGGACTTGTTTAGGATTCTTTTATTACTGGTTTGCGAAAAATAAAAGTAGACATTTTTAATCGATAAGTGTGTTTCATTGATCTATATGGGCTTATTAAAAAGTTTCGCGTCTTTAGTAAACCACTTCTGTTTGATCAAACCACTTGTTCTTGTGCTTTGAAACGCTACATATATAAGAATGCTTTTGTATATATTTCTGGCATTGTTTATATATATATATTTTTTTAACATTAAAGATCTTAGCCAGCTACTGTTGAAATAAAAGTACTACAACTTTTTATAAAATAAAACTACAGTGTCATTTGGATTTTCAGGCAAATTGCGGACACTACCTTTTCCTGTATTCTAGAAGTCTTTGCTCGAAGTGTAGTTGCTCTTCGATAATTTATAGTAACGTTTGCAATGCGCCTGACTTTAACTTGTTGCTGCATCGATGAAGTCAGGAGTTATGCAGCTTGTCAAACATTCCACCACCGCTGTTTAGATTAACTCACTCCAATTTACGACACAAAATGACTATTAGATTTAATCTCAACCAGAAAATGACGTGCTGGTGGAATGTCGAACTTTCGCTTCAAAGGAAACCGCGAAACATCCATCATCTGTGGCCAGTTATTATTAGCTACACCCATGTCCAGCGATTGCTTTGCTTACTTTGAGCAGCTTCCTCATGAATTCGCGTAAACTAGTCAGGCTGCTTTCAACGAAAATAATAAACTTCATTGGCATTTGACACATGAATTGATATTAAAAAATTCTGATGACCACAGATAAAATGTTTGCTACCTTACTGTTATTTTTCCCGTCTAAACACAACCTCGTTTTGCTAAGCACTGTCGTTTTTTTTCGTTTGAAGCTCGTCCCAGACTTCATATATCGTTGCCAGCTATTTATTGCAAACATGAAGGTGTTGTTGAAATCCAGCAAACTCCATTTGTCTATGCCCTGCATGACTGTCGCGAATGGCCAAACTTATGTTTGAGTTTCATGCTCAAACATACTTTGCAGACCCCAAAAATTGGCGCTTCTAGCCAAAAAAAATTGCTTTGAGGAAAATTTCGTTGATCAAAAGTACTAAAACATAGCGCATCAAAGTCTTTTTCTTTTAGAAAAGTGTCACTTCCTTAAATGCAAGAATTAAAGCAACAAAATCTTTGTTGGGATCATCTGTCAGTTTTAAAGTGGACTTCACACACAAGATCAGCACAAAAGTTGTGCTCTAATATCAGAACCATCTTCACCTAATCCGTGCGACCTGAGTAATCTGAATTTGCTTAGCGCTGTAAAAAAGAAATTCAGAGGATTGCACTGCACATGAATAAACAAAAGCGAATGCAGGGCCAGAACTGATTTTGTATAAACAAAACTGATTTGATTTTGACTTTCATCAAAAGCTTTTGGCTGTTGCCGTGCAGTATGAAAAGCCAATAAGGAAAGAAACAAGTGGTGCAAAGCATGCCTCACCCCACGAACTCTACTTTACAAGGCTACGAGGAAAACGATTCTTTCAAAGAAATCATTTGATGTTTAAGCCTTCGTGTTGCCGCTTGGATATCAGTTTTTAGACGTAAAATATCCAAGTTTCAGATCAAAGTTGTAATTGCGCATCTCTACTGGTCGATCTCAATGCACTTTCAGGTTTGATGTTTAAGTGAGACTGACACGCCGGGCTTCCTACCCTTGCGGTATTGCAAATTAGAGCAGCTTGCTGCTTAGTGGTTAAATATAAGGTTTAGCCATAACCTTGCCCTGTACAAAGTTGTTAGTTACGGTGAAACAATGAAAGGCCTGAAAATGGTCTGCCGTAAAGCAACTTTTCTTTACCTCATACAACCAAGAGCAAACTAACCTTGTAAAAGTTCAAAAACTGCTTTGCGGCAATGTTGTGAATAGTTGATGCATATCACGGCCAATTTTATAGTTTTGTCTTTGTGTTAGCAACAATTCCTGGTTTTGGCGAGCCTTATTAAAAAAATCAAAATACAAACTTGCAGTATCTTCGGCAAACTAACAAACGTAAAACATTTTTATAGATAAATATTTTTGTTGTGTTTGCTGAGCTGTTTTGCCAAATAACTTGAATTAATTTTTTTTATTTTTTAGTAACTTTATTTTTTAGTAACTTGAACTCAGAAAAATAAACCGCAATATCGTGTTAAAAAGTTTCAAGTTGACAACAAATCTTCACTATGACTCTAGTAATTCATTGTAGCTAGGACTGTAAGAAATAATGCCAAGTATCTTTGTAAGATTCAAAGCAGATTTTCCCTTTTTTTATAGTATAAAACCTATGTTGGGAGTATAAACCGTGTTGTTAATTAACCTATATGTGAAGTCCATTGGTAAACGATAATTTTCCTTTGAAATGTTCATTGGATGTGCAGCCTAGGTTTGCTCTATAAAATGCCGTGTGTCGCAAGAACAATGGTTCTTGCGACACACGGCATTTTCTACTTTTTCTTGCGACACACGGCATTTTCTACATCGTACATCTGCACAAAACAGTGGTGCTTCCACGCGGGGGTTCGTAGTGCAATTAACCCCCTCACAAAGTCACGGGACCCTTTGAATAGAAACACATTTTTCGACTTTAGACATTACTTGTATGTCGCAATCGAATGCAAGCAATCTTTGTGACAAGCACGATGTCATGACGTTTTTTTGGCAATCTTACCGATTTTTGATTTGCACTTTCCTTTTTGCTGGAAAAAGTAGAAAATAATGGAAAATGTTTTCATATGGTGAATTATGCAAATCATCGAGTGGTTTCGCATGGACATTGTGTATGTAATTTAACAAGCACGGAAGCGTTAAGAAAACTATTCAAATTCAGAAATGCATTTTGGCACACCTATTTTCAACTGCTTCCACAAACCCCAAAAAAATTAAGGTTTTCATTCGTAATTCAATGGAAGCGCAGTATTGGCTAACTGTCTGATTCAAATATATAAACCAGTTACAAATGCGAAAAGAACTCAGATGCGGTGAAAGTTGTGTAGATGCATTCGGTTACATCGGCGGTTTCCAAAATTTTTCCCATCGCGTACCATTTGTGGGCCCCGTACTGTCACCACTTACCACCTTTCACCAGGAAACTCAATCTACCAAATATCATTCGATCAAAAGTTGGGAAAACCACAACTGACACAAATGTGACATGAAGATAATGGCATGTTAGAAATTATAATGGACATTTTTCGGAACTAATAGGGGAAGTACACAAAAATGCAGGAATTTACTAACAGATCCCCATCAGTGAAAACGAAATGTATTCTTTTTGTGTAGAAGAACAGAAGGGTCTCGCGTACCACCTTGAAGGCCTTCGCGTAACACTGGTGGTGCGCCTACCACAGCTTGGGAACCACTGGGTTACATTGACCATTTCTTACCTACTTTCAAGTTTTCATAGATTTTGCGCTTGTTAGGCACAGTTGATGCCTTTTATAAGCTGCAAGTGTAAGTTAAACTCATACAGAAACCAACATATTTACCTGCAGGTCCACTACCCGCTGCAAAGCGTTTTAAGTTCAGCAATGACGCATTAAACCGATACTATTCGTTTGCGTTCTTCAAGACTGATTCACCAGTTCTCGAGATAATATCCTGAAAAACAACTTGTAAATCTTTTCCTGGAAAAATAACTCTGTCACTCTCGGAAAATGGCGTACGTTGGCACAATGTTGCACGTGAATTCGTAAGCTTCTTGTAATTGTATGTATCGGTTGGGAAGATTGTTATCAAGTGAGCTCACACTTCAAGTCGCGTTTTAAAGTATTTGGCAAACATCAAGCTGTTTGGTATGTACAGCATGTCGGAATTTTTTTGTGAAATGTCACTGGATGCACAAACTAATTCGATTCGTCGTAGCAACCACCTGTTCCCAGAAATCGTGTAGCATTAAAATGAACTCGAGTGTCCAGCGTTGCTTCTCGTTTTGCTTCGTTTCGTACAGTCTTCACAAAAAACTCTGTGGCAGCTTCATAAATTTATGACTTTGCGCAGTAACTGGATGATTCCATTAAGGAGTATTTTGAAGTCATTTTCCAAAAAAAGTTTTTTAAATTCAATTAAAACGTATTCCCAGACAACAGTTTTAACACTATAAGGGAGCAGAGTTGCGGAGTTGGAGGCAAAATATCGGACTCCAACCTTTCCAAAATTTCCGACTCCGACTTTCCAAATTTCCGACTCCGACTCCCGATTCCAACCTTTCCAAAAATTCCGACTCCGACTCCTTAACATAAAGGGAATGAAGTTTGGCTGTTAAAATCAATGGGAATCGTGGTGCACAGCAAGAAGCCTCTGTTTCAACGAAAGTTTCAAAAGAAATTGTTCCATTTCAACAGGAATTCCCAGCTTAGGAGTGTGATGTAAAAAATAACTCAATTGAACATCCGAAGGCGGAGTCGGACAAAAACCCGACTCCGACTCCACACAAAAACCTCCGACTCCCTCCGACTCCGCAACCCCGCTGGGGAGAACATAGTGTCATGCTTCCCTTGGTATTTTACACCAAAGGTTAACGTTTAAGTAAAACGTGTTTGATCTCGTGCAGAAATGATGTCTGCGGATTACAAATGTTGATTTCCAACAGATATTCGTCGTAATGGCTTGGGTGATTCTTTTGCGCAATCGTGAAACTGATTGGTGACTAACTCTAGTTGACATTATTTTCAGTTAAGCCACTCTCGTCTTAAACGTAACGTTTAACAAGTCAACACTAGATGGAAAACGTAAGGTCAATTTTGCGGTTTGTAATACCCTTTTCCGCTTTCTCTGCGCCATTGTTGGCGTGTCATGTAGCACTGCTAGCTTTCGTAGTGAATGTTTCACTGGCAACAATGCTGCTAAAGATTTTCTAGAGTTCGAGAGTGGAAAGGTAGCAAATACTGTTTCTGAGGAAAGCAAACATGGAATATCAAGTTTTTGGCATGACCTGAAAGGGTATTAAAGCTGACCAGCCAGCGAAAAACCGCACGCCCTACACTGTACAGGGTACACAGTGCAGAATAAAAATGTCGCTTACTACGCAAAAAAAACTAACTGAAACAATGGTAAAACTTAAAAGACATGTCTTTCGTGATAATAGACTGGGTTAGATCGGGGCTGTGTTTTACCGATGATTTGCAAATCATCTTATGAGAATGTTAATCGATTGTTACATTGAAAAGCTGTAAGTGTGGTGTTGGTAACGATTCCTTGCAACACTCACTACTCAAGTAACTATAAGGTTCATGGTTCGAGACACCGTTAATGGGCACCCCAACCCCAGACCACAAAATCAAAAGTTCACCAATGCCTCGTCGAAATTCTTGTTCTATAAAGTTCTCGTCTGGCATTGACCACAAAAAATGGGAGTTTGACGGATGAGACATGTCGCAGGAAGGACGGAAACATGTGCATAGATTACTCCTGACACCTTATCTGGTTTTAATGAAACTTCCTATGTTACAATTTTTTGTGTCTTTTTCCATCCAGTGCATTCGTATGCATTACACGCACAGTACACGTCTTCAAGTGTTTCTCAAGGCTCCATTACAATCGCTAACGCTACTTACGTTAGTTGTTTTTGCTTGGGATGCGAATTTTTATTTTTAGCTTGGGATCCATTTTAGACAGCTGATGGTGTTTTTTAGGAAATTTATTATACCTGTAAGTAAATCACTGAAGTGACCTGACAGGGAGGTGCTTCACTTGGGAGACCCGACAGTACGACATTGAAAAGCAACGAACTGCACATTTTTACAACTCTTCGTCCAATCTGATCGGGGGAGGGGGGGAATCACACCCTGCCACGTCGGTTATGCTCTTACATAAAGCCAGATGCAGAAACTATATTGTCATTTGTGTCAACATTATATTGTCATTTGTGCCAATATGTCATGTTGGCATTTGCGCCAACATTTCTTCATTTGTGCCAACATTATATTGGCATTTGTGCCAACAAGTATATTGGCATTTATGCCAACATTTGTGCCATAAACTATATTGGCATTTGTGAAAAAAATTGCTTAGTAGTATTGCTAATGGACCTGCGAACGCAAACATCTCGACTCCTTGTCCGCAGCCTCGTCAACCTGGGAACTTTCGCTAGGGCACAAATCAAACATTGTAGAAACAGAAGACTCGCATATTTATAGTGAAACTGAAATCAAACGCTCTTTTCGAAGACCTGTTTGCAGGGGTGGCGGAACCTTTATCAAAGTAGGGGGCACAAGTGCACTTAAAAAAAAACTATAGAAAATGTTTGTGGTTTGAATTGGCAACTGTGACGTCACAAGTATTGAAATATGACGTCATTACCTATACGCTATATGAAGGTCTAAATTACACTATTTTAGACAAAATTAAACCACTATGAAAACGTATCAGTAAGCCACCTGAAATTCAGCTAGGCTGGTACAAGACGACCCGGGTCAACAGCGTCACTCGGGCTCATGCATCATACGATTTTTTCTGACTGAATAAAAGTATTCGACGCTTGCGTCTCTGAAATTTCCATTTGCTTTCATTCTGGCTGGCATTATTTTTGTTCTGTGACGTTAGTTACGTAACAATAAATGAGAAGTTCGCGTAATAATTCTCCATTGTTGAGTAACATACGTCACAGAGCAATGATAACGCCAGTAAGTCCTCTGCGTACCAAGGCTGTGGAGCCGGTACTCAAATTTCAGGCTCCGGCTCCAGCTCCAAGCATCTAAATTTTTTGGCTCCGGTTCCAACATCTAAAAGCTTTTGGCTCCGGCCCCAGAACAATTTGGTCTAAAAAATCAGAAAAAAAACATCGTATTATTTGTATAACTCGCTTGTTCCACAAACTATCTCTGTGGATCCGGAACCCATATTTCAGGGTCCGGCTCCACCATCTAAAAGTTTTTGGTTCCGGCTCCACAGCCCCGCTGCGTACTAGGCTCATTCATATTAGCCCGAGTTGCTGGACAATTTATCGTTCGTTTGAAATTGTTCTCGAAAGTGAACTGTCCATTGGATTGGAGTTCAAATCCAATGTTCTATACAAACCCATTGCTTCAAAAAACATTCAGTCCGATATGAATTATGTTGTAAAAAATACTTAATTACAATAGGACAGCTCGGGCTCTAATGGTTGAGCCCGAGTAAAGCGCGAGCGAACGAAGTCGAGACAGCGCTTACTGCGAACGATATTTTTTTATTCAGGTCACCTGCAACATGAACGCGAAAGGTCAGACATGGAATGAAAACATATGAACAGTGACAAGGCCCAAAGAAAAGAGCCCGAGTTAACAACTCAGTTAAGTGGGACCGTGGGTGGCGGCACAAATATACAAAGCAAGCAAGCTTGCGTTCTCCGAGATAAACCGTAATCGAAGACTCGGGCTAAGCCCGAGGAGCCCGTGTGCCGGAGTCGCCACTGGGCTGTTAAAAACACCGAGAACACAGCATAAACAACAGGCAAAAATGACACAGGGTTAATACCTGTCTTAAACGCATTCAAAATCACAACTTTTCCACATCTTGGACACAGAATTAACATGACTGAATATTCATTCTAAAACTGCATTAGATAGCGGAATGCAAAGACACGACAAAGCATAGCAACTGGCAAGTTGTCTGCTGTAAGAACGCCAATTGTGTTGCCAATGCAGAAATAAATATGGCTGTTTAGTGTTGCCAATGCAAAAACAAAAACACAATTGAAATTGATCTGTCAAACATTTCATTTTGCGTATAAGATTCAGCAAAATTTCAATATTTAGAATGGTGTTGAAACGCTTGAAATTACACCATTTTTAATGGAGTGGCACGAACGTTTTCCTACACACAAGCATGGGTGTCGGAAGGGGGGCAGGAATTAAGAAATTTCAGCGAAAAAGGCTGTTTTCTTAGTTTGGAGTAGAAAAAACATATTTCACCACTTTTGACCCCCCTAGCAAAACTTTTGGAAAAATCCACTAGTGCCACCCCTGAATAAAATCCTTCCGACACCCATGCACACAAACTGGCAACACTGTTCAACAACACCAATGCGATACCCAGGCGTACGCCAAAACTCTGCAACATTTTTTTCATTAAACCATTTACTTTATCAATGAGCCCAATGAGCCCAATGCTAATTGTGTTACTTAATATTATTTAGGCAAAATTCGAAATTTAAAAGTAGGGGACCAGTCTCTCCCAGAGGGCTAGGCCCATGCTTTCCCCCGGTTCCACCACCTATGCTTGTTTGCGAGGTTGAGCCATTGTTAAACGCTTAACAAGGTTGATGAGGATAAGGTTTCGTAGTTTTGGAACCAGTGACCAAACATGGAGAAATCGAGTCTTTGTCAAATCCCGCAATAACGTTGTTCAGAGTTTTCAGAAAAAATGTAGCAGAGCGAAAAATTATGATAAATTACGATGACAGGTTAATCCCAACAAAGCGTTTAACTTATTTTCTCATAAACATAGTTGTTTTGAAAACTTTTGTCTTCATAAACAGATTAAAATTTTGTCGGAGGAATTGGCTTTGCTGTACCACGCATCAAAAAAAACACAAGCCTGTTATGTACGTAAAGCGCATTTATTACTTGAATAGCAGCTTTACACGCCTACTGACTTTTGTCCTAATCCTTGGCAGGAAGAAGCGATTGATGCAAACACTCGTCATTCCACCCGAACCTCGGCTGGATCAGGAGAAAATCTGAAGCAGACAAAAGAAATTGATGTGGTGTCCTCTTTCAAAACGCCGAGGCGTGTGTCAATGCCTTTTACACCACCTCCTGATCCACCTTCCAACAGAAGTTGCTTAAAAACCAGCTCAACGCCTCAATCTCAGCCAAAACTAGGTATGTCTACGTATTTACCATAAATCAACAGAACCAGTTCAACATTTAGAACTTCAGTCGGCTGACGTTGGTGTTTTCACGCTATTTTGATGAATTACGAGCCATAAGATTAGCTTTGAAATCGGTTTAAGAAAATCCAGATCAATCAAGCTTGCCTTCATCGCACACAATGCGTTTGTTTTCATCGTAAACAATGCAACGCTTTTCGTTGTTGAGAGAACAGAAGTTGAAAACAAAGAGAACGCCATGTTTTTACCCACATAAACACCTGGCCTTATTCAGTGAGACCAAAAATTGAATCTTGGAGACATGGTAGACACGTTGCTTTCCAAATGGGGCTATTTCTTATCCGTGATGACCACGTTCCTCTTACAATGTTTTGTTGGAAGTGATAATCGTGATATGGCATTCGCTGACATAGTATTTTGCTATTTGCGTGTTTGCACCATCAATTGCATTAACGAAACAAAGAAGATAACACTCGATCAAACAAACTGTTTGGCCAAAGTCACAAGGATTTTAACGGCTACGCAACATTTATAAGGGGAAGTTCATGTCAAGAATGTGCTGGTTTGTGGAAGATTTAACTTAAAACTTTTTTCAGACGAACATCACCTTTTCAACATCAGACAACCGTAGAAGCAAGTATTAAAAATGCAATTGTAATTTGTTGATGCAAATCTTCATACACTTGTGATCTTTTCCAACATTTTGACGATTTTTTATGTCTGATAACTAACGTGTTGATTTTCTTCAAAAACACGGTGGTCCTTGTGGTAATTATGGAGTATATGTGAGATATACCTATCACCAAATCACTTCAGAGTATGAAATGGAAATGGTTCTATTTTTAACATTTTCGTGGTTACGCTGAAGTAACAAAATCTTGTGGGTTGGGACAGACCTGTGCCCTGATCTTTAATGAACTCCAAGTTATTATTGTAATCTTCCACTTCAAACAGTCACCCAAAAGTTTACCTGCATTAGTTGAACACTAGTGATTCGTGAGTATGGAGATGTTTCTAACGGTGAACATCTTTGTTTGGTCAGGTGTTGTGAAATAGATAAGCAGGTAAATGGTTCGTCGTTTCGAAAGCTTATACGTTCGGTGTATTGCTACTTGAGCTCGTGATGAATAGAAAATCTTACTTCAAGGTTTTTATGTGGTTATTTTTGAGTAACTGCGTGTCCCATCACTTTTTCAAGCTGAATTACTTTCATGTTTTCAAATTTCATATTATCATACAAAACTGTAGATGATCTCTTTTCTTCGCCTAAAATAGAGATCGCATTGGTACTGATGGTGCAGTCAATCATAAACAGTTGTTATAACGTAGCCAATCCGTGCATCACGTTGATTTATGTTCTTTAATGTTTCCTTTTTAAAATTTCTCTAAGTAATCTATAAACTTAATGCATTCTCGCTTTTTTCCCAGGAACCAGACCATTACCCCCTACTCCCAATAACACAGCCATCCAACAACACGATGAAAGGCAAACATCAACAAGTTCTTCTACGGTGATTAAAGAACACACTGCCGTGAGTCGAACCTCATCAATGCCGGAAGATCCTCCCCCATTGCCCCCATCACTGTGTTTTAGAACACCACCACTGCCGCCGATCTCTACTGCTTGTGGCTGTTTTCGCACGGTCTCTCGATCACCTAATGCAGCGTCCGAAATGCCACCCCCTCTTCTTCCCCGAACTGCAAAGTCATATGCTCCAAAATTGCCGTACCGACCGCCGTCCCCGTATTTGAAATCCAGGCCTGACAGTGAGTTTTCAAACGCCTCTACGGATTCGAGGAGACCAACGTCGACAGCATCGACAGTGTCTGACAGTTGCCCATCTCCGAAAATGACTCCACGCGCTTCGCATATTCCGAATACCGTCCGCAGCCCCCCTTCCCGGTCCTATGAGGAGATAGATTGCTTAAAACAAGTTTTGGCAGCTCCTCTTCCTCCTCCCAAACCCCAATCTCTGAGTAGGTGCATGCAACCATCGGTAGAAACAGAAGGAAGACAAAGCCACCCCAAAGTAAATGACAATGATGCTGGCGAGGATAGTGATTATATTTCTCCTTCAACCTTACCCACATCAAATCTCGATTCTTGTAAGGTGTTTGAGAAGTCATCCAAAGTTAAGAATCCTCCTAGCGCGCCTTCCCAAATGTCACCTGCGCTTTCTGCAGTGTTTCCAGAGCAATCAACCCGTCCGCTACCCATTCAACCTCCAAAACCTGCCCCAAAACCAGCTTTACTTAAAGACAGCAAACCAAAGCTTCCAGTCAAACCCAAACAAGTTTCAAAGGGAGATTCTTCGCAGCAGGTGGGGCGGTGTGCAGAGGCAAATGAAAAACCTCCAGGGGTGGTTTTTGCTATCGCAAATGCCCTCACAGTCCAACACCAGCAGTTCGGTTCGCAGTCACCGGACGAGAGTTTGTCGTCAGTGAAATCAACCACAAAACACCGCGTGCCGGTCACAGGAAGCGGGACATTAAAAAAGGAATCTTTATTTGCCTCCGCAACAGATGCGACACAACCTAACAGACACGGAGCAGGGAGGATGCAGTTTAGGGAAACCAGCAATTCCGGGGAAGTCAGTGCCATTGGTAGTGCAGTGTATAGTGCCATAGAGGATTTTCCGACAGATACCTGTGGCGAGCAAAAGCTACTCTCATCACCTGCGAAACATTCAACAGATTGCCAAACCTCTAGTTTTACTGTGGTTGTTGATAGGTCAAGAAGTGCCAGCCTTATTCCTACAGATTGCGAAAGAAATCCACTGAACCGGGCCTCAAATTCTCCGCCATCCCCTTCGTCGTCGACGGATAGCAACAGATCTCCCAGGGCTAGAAGAAAACCTCGACCTAATATTCCTCCTCCTCCAAAACCGAAAAGTGAAACATATAGTCAAACGATCGACAACGGAAAAGGTAAATGCAGTATATTTTTCCCTGTGCCTTGCACAGTTTTGCCTTAGATCTCACGCAATTAATCTTGTACGTTAATTGAGGAACAATTTAGCACGAATTGAGCAGATTTTACATGGACAGCTAGTCTTGCTTGGATCAACTGTGGTGTTCTAACACTGTGAGCGCTTAGTTTAGATTCAGCATCTGCCAATACCAATAATAAGTGGTGTATTGAACTATTTTCTATTTTCATTTTGTTCTTTGAAGCATTTGCGAGAGAAAAATGTGATTTACATTCCTCATTGAGTCGAAATCACATCAGCAGCATGGGCGCAGTGGCGATTCCAGCTTTCAAAAGCTGGGGGTTACGACCGAATAAAACTTAGAGGGAATCAGGCCCGTAGCCAGGTTTTAAGGATCTCTGCTTCTTTTGCGGAAAAATTATGCTTCTATATATAGGCAAATTTGGAATTTATTCCAGGGTATAAAGCACGATGGGACTATATTCGAGGCCAGCAGCTGGACAAAATGCAGCATGGTGGGACTAAATTCTAAAACAATATTAATAATCTTCACGTGCTAGTGTTCGGAGTACACAATGCCAAACGTACCAAACATCTGCAAGAACATTGCAATGTCAAACACCATCAGCACTGTAGACGTTCATCTTTTCAAAGTCATTCAGACCTACTCACAATCTGCCGCACAACTTTCTTTTTGGCGATTAAATGTTTCAGGAGTCTGCAATGAAGATGCCTAATCCAGATAAAAACAAAACACATACCGTATTGCAGGAAATCTGACAAAAATCGTCATAAGGCAATGATAAATAATAGCTTAGGACAGTGGTTCTTAACCGGGGGCACGCCTCTCCAGGGGGGCGTCAATAAAATTCCAGGGGGCGCAAGCCCTTACGCCGACCCGAACGTGTACTCTTTCAATATTCCACTTATAATTGCCAATATTGTGTGGCTTCTGTCTAAATCTACATTTCGTGCTCATGTTCATTTACTTGGCACATGGTGGTATAGCAATGCTAGGAAGAGCTCAGCGATACGCAACGTGCACAGACGGTCAAACCTGGCCTTGGAAGGATATACAAATGAAATAAATTTTTCAATCAACACAGATATTTCGGACTTCTTCCAATGCAACTTTCTTCGAAGCCACGGAGACAAAGTAAAAACTTTGTGCATGGAGTATCATTTCTAGCACGCACGTCAGTGTTACATGAATTACAAAGTCGTGTCTCGCAGAGCCAACTTCAAAAACATCTCTGTTCACATCTCTCATGCAGTGAAAAACACCAGTCGTACAAATGATTTGCGTACAGTGACAAACGTACGAGGTAAATGGAAGTCAACCAAAAACTGGCAGAATACCCCTTTTGCCTCCACCTGCTAGAATCGCCTCTGCCCGGTCACTGCACATTGAATACGCAATATTGTGAATGGCCAAAATCTATTTTTCAAGTACAGTACTTAAAACAGCACATGTCAGTCAGCGAACTGCTAACCCTAGATGAATACTTAGTTTATTGTAATATAACACGTTTTCGCATTTTAAAGTACTATAAAGTACTCTCTTTTTCAAAGCGTTAGAATACATCAAGGTCTTGTAAAACGCTCTGATATTGGCACTGTGCTAATTAAAAACTGCTGTGTATACATTGGATATGATGACGCAAGTATTTTTGCGGAATACCAGCTGCTCCATGTGCTTGGAAGATGAGTCTTCTGTTGCTCTAAGAAAAAAATCATGCACAACGTTGGTCAACATCTTCTAACAAAAAGGGCTAATACAATCAAAGTAAAAGAAACAGCAACTAAAATAGAGGACTAAGTTGTGAAAAATGTTTCTAAGATTTATGTCATTTTTCAATGGCCTACAACTGACCCAATGTTAGACAAGGGGTACAGGCAACACACAAAGAGTATATAATTTATTTAAAGAGACATTAAGTAGCTGGTGCACTTTTACGCTGACGTTTGTTTGTGTCTGATCCAATAACTTCGGATACAGTCCGCGCTGCCGGTCTGTCTTTATTGTGGACGAGAGCTTGTTGCCCATAAACAAACGCTTGATTTACGAGTAAACATGACACGGTTGTTAGAACCAGAATCTGGCCAGAAACGTTAAACGATGCATTTGGCATTAAGATAGCATTGCTGATAAGCCGTTGGTGAGGACGAGTTGTGACCTATCTGTATGTGATGATCCGTCAAATCGCGACTCTACCTTAGATGAAATGAGGTGTGAATATGGCCGAATTTCTCGAAAAAAGCATTAAATCTTGAACTTAAACATTACCAGGAAAATTTGCCCCAGCGAGACCACCACCACCGTCGGCAAGGAACGTGGAGGCTGCCAGACTGCGTCGAGTTGCTATAAAGTACGTTTGTTTCTATCTTCTGTAGGCAAGTAACTAGTCTCCGCAAAGGCAATGAAGTGGAATCAATCAACAATTTTTTTGATAGAAAATCGATTTATCGTAAACCTATGCATCCTTAGTTCTGAAATCTTATTCAAATAAGATGTCAGGACTGAGGCTGCCGACATTTACTGTACGTGAAATCGATTTCCTATTTTGAAAAAATTGCTGACTGTTTCGACTTCGTCGTCCTTATGGAGACTAGTTACTTGAAAACAAATATGTGTAAGTCCGAATCATCACAAAGTCATGAAAGCAGAGCCCAGTCGGTTGACTCTATGGGGCGCCGTTCGTAAAAATATTCTATCTGACAGATTTAGCACAAAAGCTGCTATCTCTGCACGCATTTAGCTATCTCTGCACGCATTTAGCTATCTCTGCACGCATTTAGCTATCTCTGCACAGAGATACTATCTCTGTGCATCTCTGTGCACATTTAGCTATCTCTGCGCAGAGATAGCTATCTCTGCACGGATTTAGCTATCCCTGCGCAGAGATAGCTATCTCTGCGCGCATTTAGCTATTTCTCTGCAGAGATAGTTATCTCTGCGCACATTTAACTATCTCTGCACGCATTTAGCTGTTTCTGCACATGTATAGCTAAATCTGCATGCGTATATAGCGCTGAAGCATGTTGGGGGAAAACATGGTATCCTGTCTGAAGAAAAACTTGGTGTTCTGTTTCAGTAATCCAGACAAAAGCTAGGCAACTGCAAGGCATGAATTCCCTGGTGTCATATAAAGCCAGGTGGTTTCAGGTCTAAATTATACTGGTTTGATAATAAGATTGGTTTGTGCAGACGATGGGCTACAGTAAACGTGTGGTGGTGGTCTCAGTGTTAGTGCCATTTTTTGCTTAAAGTTTCAAAGAGGATCTCGTCAAGTCTGACCATTCCAACTGTTCTCACCAGGCGCAGCTCACCGCTTCTCTGCACCTTCAGGTGCGCAAAGAGAATGCTCTCACAGAAAGAGCGCGTTGAAAGCGAAGTACTCGCTTGGAGGTGAGCACCGTTTTGTAAAGAGAGTAACGCTGTCACAGAAAAAGTACATCAAAAGGAACTGCTCGGTTAGGCATTCTTGCCCGAATATAACGTTGGCAACACACATCACTTTAGTAGCATTATCACAGTCAACCCTACTGCTTGAAGAATCAAAGAAAAGAAGGATGCATACATCAGCCTATCTTTTGACAGGATCACTGAAGGAGAACACTAAATCTTTCTTTAAACAGGACGCATTGCACCTTATGTTTGCAGCTTGAGTTGCTTTAAATCTCGCACCTTGACCTCTCATTTCAGTGCAGGACTGCTGGTTATGTTAAGTAATAAGTAGGCTAGGTATTGCAGCTTATGACATATATGAACGTACGCATCCTTCATTTTGATTCTCGAAGCAGAAGGGCTTACTGTGATAATGCAACTAAAGTGATGTGTGTTGCCAACGTTATTTTCGGGCAAGAATGCCTAACCGAGCAATTCCTTTCTATGTGCTTTTTCTATGACAGCGTTGTTCTCTTTACAAAACGGTGCTCGTCTCCAAGGGAGCACTTCGCTTTCAACGCGCTCTTTCTGTGAGAGCATTCTTTTTGTGCACCTGAGGGCGCTGAGAGGAGGTGAGCTGCGCCTGGTGAGAACAGTTGGAATGGTCAGACTTGACGAGATCCACTTTGAAATATTAAGCAAAAAAATGGCAGTAACACTAAGACCACCACCACAAGTTTACTGTAGCCCATCGTCTGCACAAACCAATGTTATTATCAAATCAGTATAATTTAGACCTGAAACCACCCAACTTTATATGACGCCAGGGAAGTCATGCCTTGCAGTAGCCTAGCTTTTGTCTGGATTACTGAAACAGAACACCAAGTTTTTCTTCAGACAGGATACCATGTTTTCCTCCAACACGCTTCAGCGCTATATATGCATGCAGATTTAGCTATATATGTGCAGGGATAGCTAAATGCGTGCAGAGATAGCTATCTCTGCAGAGAGATAGCTAAATGCGCATAGAGATAGCTATCTCTGCGCAGAGATAGCCAAATCCGCACAGAGATAGCTATCTCCGCACAGAGATAGCTAAAGGCGCGCAGAATCTCTGCACGGATATAGCTAAATGCGCGCAGAGATAGCTATCTTTGCACAGGGATAGCTAAATGCGTGCAAAGATAGCTATCTCTGTGCAGAGATACCTAATGCGCGCAGAGATAGCTAAATGCGCGCAGAGATAGCAGTTTTTGTGCTAAATCTGTCAGATATAATATTTTTACGAACGGCGCCCCATATGACTCCTCGAAAGCTTGCAGCAAACCCAGAGTTTTAATTGTCTGCTCTTGTGTGATAGAGTTGCTAGACGAAATCTTTTGATATCAAAAGCTTGTAACAAACAAAAGCTATTTTTTGCATTGCAAACCAGGTCCATGACCCTCAACGCGTTCACTGATTTGTTCGTTAACAATTTCGTTTCCAAAGAATCCAATATTCATTGTGAAATTTCAAACGTAGTTTAGATAAATTTTTGTTCTGTATTTTTATAATGTCAAAAAAGCATATTAATGAAAGGATGTCTTCAAGTAACGTGATTTCATTTTTTAAATAGCCACAAAACCTTGTAAGCTTAAATCAAACGAATGAATTTTCAGCTTTATAAGCGCAAGGCGTGTTAAAATTCCGACAAACGTTTTGTTCCCTGCGGTGTAAAACATTGCATTTCACCTTACGTGAGCCAACTGTGAAGAGTGCCACAATGGATGATTCTCGAACCTCCGTTGCGAAGCATCAGTACCCTGGTGACGGTATCACGTGAGTAACAATGCAAGTCATGGCAGGCACATGCAAATGATATTGCTGGGAATGGTTATCACATAAGCAAAATCATTGTATCACTTTTCTGCCAGTTATACCAGACTTTCCTCAGCGATCCTGCCAGTTTCACATATCTGTCAACGACAGACGACACTTCTAGTCAGTAGGCAATGAAATGCTTTACTGCTTCCGTTACTATTTCTGTTACTAAGTAAGCTATCCCAGTGTCTTTTGTCTTCTTTAGGTACTTTTATTCCAAACGTACCGTAATGCATGCAACAGATAGTGTGCAATAGAAGTGGACATAAGTATATTGTGTGCAAGATACTGTATTCGAGGTGTTTGTCGAGAGTATCTTTATATCTTCAACTTTTGGGTGTCCCCAGGCTTGTCTATGGGACACTTTTTTCTGTCCCATCCCATGGCAATTCGTGACTGTCCCATCCGTATTCCATCTCGTGGGATTCCAACGAAACTAGTAATACGAAGTACATTATATCATGTGCATGTCAAATATCTAGTTTCTACAGAGCTGTGGCTAAATTAAACATCTAAAATTTCTAATAAGGCCGTTTTCTAGATAAACAGGAAATTCCTTCTATTTGACATAAAATTACTGTCGATGAAACATGGGACAAATTTCAAGTCCACTATCTCATCACATGGGACAAATCCCATCAGAATCTCAATCCCGTGGACAAGCCTGGGGGTACCCTTAAGCATTTTTAAATATGTTACGCGACTAGCAGCACGATGAACACATATCGCAAGCGCAAAAGTTGTCAATTTTGGATTCCTGCCGTTTGAGTACAATTAAGTCATGCGCACCCTTACCGCTGAAGAAATACTTTGGTAGTAAAACAAACCACCCACTGTACATGCGGATCTTAGTCAATCGTATCGCAGAGGAAATGCTCAGTTGCGTTCCTGCTAAACGTTATTCATACTCCAGCGCTCATCCTTACTTGATGTTTCAGGCTCGAAGCTGGGAAAACAACTGTCACAACATCCAGCAGAACTTCACCGAAGCGATATGACTCTGCACCAAGTTTCAGCAATTTGCCGACTGTTGGACAGATGAAGGTTGGCATGGCTCATCTCAGAGTCTAGCTAGACTACGACTGACGGTCAGGGGCTCTCAACTTCGTGTACAAAGTGCAGGGTTTATAAAACATGAATGGTTTGACATCACATATCATCTCCTGGCACACTCTGTGAGCTTAAAACAGTAGTTCCCAACTTGCATAGCAACTCCCGCCGCATTGATCCTATGCATAAAATCAAACGACGCACTACACGAAAAATATTCAAGGGTTGTTATTTAATGCGATTCATTAGCTTGCAAACGGCTGAGCGCATTTCTCTTTCGACGCTTACCTTCGAGTGATAATTTGTTTTATTACCGCAACAGCGGAAAAGACAGCTTCGCACAAGTATGAAGAAGCAACTGGAATTAAAATCTGGAGAGCTTCATCAGATGCAAAATAGATGTAAGCTGGATATAAGCTTGAGACACCTTTGCAATGTCGAAACGACGCACCAGGGCATTGCGAAGCCCCGCATTTGGGAAGCTCTGGTTTAAAGCGACAGCCAGGGGCGGGCACTGTTTTTAAAAGTAAAATTCGTTACCAGTTACCTCTCTCATCTGGAAACGTAACCCACCTCAGGATAAACTCCCTGCTGAAAGAACAACAAAAACAAAGAGTTACGCAGTTGTCCACAACTTCAATGCGCTGCAGTCACACCATCGCCATTTGTCGCCTACCCAAAGTATAGCTGGGTTTTCTGCAGGAGTGAAATGGTTCGGCAAAAAGTAACTTCTGTGGTTACCAACACTTTTAAAACAAGAAATTCGATTCACATACAATTCCTGTTTTTGATGAAATCCTAAGAGCTTACACAACACCATCGTTTTAAAGATATGCCCAGTTTTCACCTGCCCTGTACCAAAACTCAAAGGAATGTTAAAGAAGGATTAAGAAAAATAGTGGCTTCGCCCTCTGTCTGTTGATAATCCTGACAAAACAGAGACAGAGAAACAAGAATGTAGCTATCACCCACTGATGCCTGAAAGACACAAATTGCACTAACTCGAATTTGTGTCCCGGTCTTCCCTGCAACATAGCTCATAACCAGTGCGCTGGTAGATCCAGTACTTTATTTATCCCCATGTACTGGAATTATTTTTCTGAAAGAAACCATCCAAAAAGCGTGAAGCGTTCTCCATATGGATATGGTCATCAGAAGGACTTTTTTCCAGAAGGGCCAATAATGGATTTTTCCAGGGGATACAGAATCACTTTTCCAGGGGGCCAACAGTGTTAAAATTTCATTTTACCAACTTCGAAACTAAGAGAAAAACATTTTTTACTAAAAAGCTAATAGCAAAATAACAGTAACAAATTTCCAAAATCAAGGCGGGGGCCAACCCTCCTTTTGCCCTCTTGCTATGCCCATCCACACGGATACACTTTCGTCAGGTATGTATGTGGGTAAATCTTGGGTGAGAAGGAGACTAAAGCAACCTTATTTAGAATATTTTTAGCTATCGTTAACCAAGTTGAGGACATATGCATAGCTTAATACGAGTGCTTGCAAACAATTCAGTGTTTTTCACTTTTCTCAATCTAGCCGCAACTTTTCGTGTTTCATTGTTCTATTTCTGTCCTTGCGTAAACAGTCGTATGGACCAAATTCACTGGCCTGATTCAGGGTGAGCGTAAAATCCCACTGGGTTGTAATATACCCCCAAGATTTTGCAACGTAGTTACAGTGAATGCATTTGTACCATCACAAAGTGAAAATGGAAAGGGCAAATGATGTTGCCCGAGATTCAAAACGTATATACCACTTTTTCACAAGCGCAAAGAACAGTTATTAACCAATCCTGTTCGAAGATTTCCAAAAGATTTTGGAAGATTGGGCAACAAATGGTGAAAATTGAACAAAAATGGTTTGATGTCATTTGTTGTTTGTAGGGAGATGTGAGCATCTTCGAGTAAAAATTTGCAGAAAGATTATTTTAAGAAGACATGATGGGATCCTCGTTGTGAACGATTGTATTTCGTTTCAGTTTTCTGTTAATTATTACTGGTCCACTTCATGTGAGTGCATGAGTGACTTGGAATTGTTATGAGGCGTAACAGACGCAAATATGCGAACAAAAGCGTGGTGTGCACGCAGTGAGGAACTAACTTTAACGTTGTGGTGTACTCGAGGGAATCCTTTGTACACTGCAGTCAACGCATCTAGACCTGTGGTTCTTAACCTTTTTTGGCCCATGGACCACCTTTTCAAACGAAATCTGCGATGGACAACTTTGTTATGCTGCTATTTCACGAACAACTAGTCGAAACTCTACTACACATAGGTCAGTGAACTCAGTGGTATGTTCAATCTTAGTCCTGATTTTTTTTAAATCAAGGTTTATGGAACTCTATGTGGACCACTAGAAACTCCAGGTTGAGGATCACTGATCTAGACGATAAACGGCACTTACTTTTACCGACGAGTGCTTGCTCGCCACACGATCACGGCGCTTTTTTCGAAAACCGAAGAGGAAAAACGACGTTCTCTAACCCGATGTGGTTAATAGATAATAAAATGGCACATATTCGAGTTGCTCTTTCATGTTCGTCGTTAATAAGGGGAGTTCATGATAAAAAACGTTTGAAGCGTTAGTGAATGAGGTGCAAAACTAGCCGCAGCTGTAATGAAAAGATGAAGGCAAGCCCAGTTTTATCTGCTGGCGACTTGAACCGATGACTCGTACCCGACGGGAAGAGCTATCAGAGGAAAAAAATAATGGGTTTAATGAATCAAGAACCTCAATTTCGCAAGTGGCCAATGATTGGTTTCAAGATTTATGAATACTTTGCAAATCGCTTGCTCTTTGTGCTATGTAAACTCCTGGCCAATTCTCAACAACCCAATTACAATCGCCGAAAATGTGACCCATACTCATCAACACGCGTGCTACTTTAATCAAAGTATTATTGAATGTTTTTCCCAAACGTTTGCCAAAGTTGTTACTCCACCCAGGACGTTCAATTATTAAGCATGTTGCATAGTAAAGTTTAAAATGGTGACATAAAATCTTCAGGAAAAGCGAAACGCCCTACCTCCTGCACGTCACGAAGCTGTTTACAATGCTACATTTTCATTCCCCGTATCTATAACGTGATTCCTGGTCTTAAAGTAATAAACTCGGATTTGGGGACGAGAAAAACAGTGCAAAAGTAAAAACAATTTTAAATTGGATTTTTGACCAATTTACATTCTCCCAATTTGCCAGCCACTCTGAAAGGAAATTAAGCAGCTTCAAGCTCTGCTATCGGTTTAATAAACAGCGTTTTGCTCAACGTTGTTTATAATAATCCAGGTACCGCCAAACACGGCCGTGACACTTTCTCTTTAAGTTTATGAATCACAGCTTGTAAAAATTGTCGCGTGATTATAATTTGTAAAACGAGCCATTGGAAGCAAAGTGCTTTGCTCAGCAACGTGCTTTGCTCAGCAACGTAGCAACTTGCAGCAATTGCTATCATGCCAGAACACCGCTTTTCATAATTTTCTTCTACTAATCCGGGCACAGGTAATGGCACATCAGGTCACACAAACAGTAAGAACGCAAATTTGCTTGCAAAACATTTTCTGTCAAGTGTAACTTATTTTCGCTATTTTCGAAGAGCATCAAGATGATAATTAACCAATCGAAATGCTAGTCTGCGGTTGACCGAACGCCGTGTGGTGACGCTCCTCGCTCGGGTGAACAGAAACCGAGTCTTATTGACTGCCGAGCGAAAAGTTTGAAGCCTGTTTAATGCATTATCAAGCTGCCGTTCTAGGGTTAGAAGATCTGGCTCGTTTGTACTTTAGCATTACCAGCCTTTAGTCTAAAAGATCCGACCTTGCTCTGAAAGCCAGCTTTGCCTAAAATTGCATGACGGCATGCATCCAGCGTCTTCGGTTGTGAATGAAATGTTTTATTTGTACCAACGTTTGAAAGCTACTGTTGGCATAGAGCAGGGGTTACCAACATGGTGCACGCGGAAACGAGGTCGCCTGCAGCGACCACCTGGGACGCCCACGGGCCTGTTCTAAAGACAGCATTAACATGAGCAGTGCCTGCACTTTGATGAATATCACTCATTATCGATAATAACTTAATGAAAGGTAAACTGAGCGATTGTTTTTCATTTCATGAGTGTGTATCACACTGGTAGCCCTTCGCATTAATTGATACCCAAGAAGTAGCCATCAGCTTCAAAAGTATTGATGACCCCTGACATTGAAGTTTGCGGGTTTAGGTGTTGTTTCCTTCACCTCTCCAATAAGATACATAGCCGCATTTTCCGTTTTTTTGATGGAGTTAGTGTTCGCCGAAAAAAAGATACTGAAAGCGCGGAAGTGAGTTACAGTCTCACAGATAATCGGAAGTGACCTTAAGAAGACGTAAAGCAATGCTAACGCTGTGTTCTTCGTCAGTTGCCAAACTCCCCTAGAAAACAGTAGTAATACGTTGTATCCTTTACAAAATTGACTAAAAAATTGGAAATCGGCATAAAAATCGGGTTATTACAATCCTCTGCACCTCGCCTTAACACAAGAATCGCTATGTCTACAACGCCTTGTCACTCTTCCAGCGTTTATCCGAACACGAGTCTGGTTAAAACACGCTATCAGCAGGTTTCTTTGTAACTTGAGGAAACGCACACACACACCAGCTGAGTGGAGAAAATGTGATGATTTACTGCTGACTGATCTCTGGATTATTTCTTAAACTTGATGAAGGTGATTGCCATTTATTTAGTTGAACACTAGCTCAGGATGTTTGCTGATTTTTTTTAGTTGTAACTTGTTCAGGTGGTGGCTATTCTTAGTTAACTCGACCAGCATGCCAGGTTGCTTATAAGAATCGAGTTGTACTGCGACTGCACAACATTTTAACAAAACGATCTAGAGAAGCTCAGTTATGTACCTGGAGCAGTGAGAGATAAATCGTGGTCAGCAAAACCAAATGCGATGGCCTTTCTGCACAGAAATACACATCATGTGGTAAAAAGCAAATGCATTAAAGAATAACCTGTGACGACAGTGAGCTTTCCCATCACTGACTTGGAGACTGAATTAAACACACAAACAGTTGGTTACCTGCAACAAGTTCTTGTATTTTCGCGATAAATGATTGCTTCACAAAACAACCCGAACATAAATTAAACGCTGTGCAGTGTCTGCATGAAATATCATCAGGTGAAATAGAAACTACATTTTTCAAACTTTCAATTTATCCAAGATGTTTTCCTGTGTCCTACTTCGCAAGATTTATGCAACGCTGCAAGTTGTTCTGCTGGTTCACGCTGTTCTGTAACACTTCGGATGCACTTATTGGTGTCATGCTATTTTTTAAATTTTGCTCAAGTTATTCTGATTTTCTACTGGCCCGTACTTTTCAGAATTTTCTGGCTTTTTTCGGCTCAAAATTATCCAGATGAAGCGATTGGTTGGTCAATCGTCGGCTCAAATTATATTGTCTCAAAATGTACAGCATTGCCTGACGTTGCCTTTTGCGGGGATAACGCAGCAATGGCATTTTGTCCCAAACGCGTAAGCATGTGAGCAATCACGTATAATGGTGCACGATGGTTTATCTGGAGTAAACATGAAATTGAAATTCTGTCCTATTTCGGACAGCACGTAAGAAAACTACGAAACAAGTATACCGCTGCAATCCACTCGCATATTTTTGCCAGGTGTTGGAAAAACAGAAAAGCCTTGGAGAAAGGAATGACACTCCAGCCGGTAAGCTTCTTCTGCTGGTCATTTTTGGTTTGACTTTTTCCGCGGTTTGAACGGCCGTGCCAAAAGCGTTTTGTGGCATTTTACTTCAGATTTCGTAACAGTCACGCGACTGATTTTGCTTATCGATCCGATTGCAATGCAGCTAATCTTCTTTCGCGCTTGTACCTGAAGTGTGTTTGCGTTGTGCACGCCACCGAGTAATGAGCCACCAAAACTCAATAAGCTTCGATTGAACGCGAGTATTTTATTTTCCACAAGAAAAAAATATTTTCGTGCTTGTCCTGCGTCGCACCAAAGAGGCGGTGCGCCGAAATTATACCGGCAAATAGGAGCTAATCGGACCTCTGCGGTTTTTATCAATTTCACTCCAATCATGATTACGATGCTTCGGTGAACTCGTCGGTATCTCCTGTCGCGACAAAAAACATTTTTTCCCTTTGTGCAGTGGCGTAACTGACGGGAAGGGGGTAGAGGGGCGAATCGCCCCCAGGAAAGCTAAATGTAAAAACCGGGCCCCACTTAGCATATATTTCGGTTTCAGTAATCTTTTGGTTTTCAATAGGTTGTTAATTTTGCGTTTTTTGGAGTATTTTCCGGTGATTTAGGGTTTAACTCTTGCCATCGACATCCGGATTAACCATCATTTCTCACGTTTTGTTTCAGGGTGTTGGCTAGTGGAACCCCTACAGTGGCCAGTGGACCCCTTTGAGCTAAGCTTCCCCTTGGTTTAAACCTCTAGTTACGCCACTGTCTTTATGCCGAAGCACATTTGGAGCTCTGTTCTCGACATTTTACTTTATGCACAACTGTTGCTTTAGTTTTCACTGTGATAGACGTCAAGTTTGCATGGTTTACTGCACTTGAGCTGGCGGCCGGCATCTGTGCACGACTCCATCTAAGGTTACCAGACGTCCTTGAGCGCCAAGGACTTTCCTTGAATTTGCTATCAAAACTGGTTGTCTTTGATCCTTGAAAAACATTTGCCTGTCCTTGAGAACGATCCGGCGTCCTCAAAAGTTCTTGAACAGTTGTGAAATTGTTCATTATTGAACTATTGATTACATTGAACATTCAAGGATCAAGATTAAACAATCTAATTGAACAGTTTAGCGCAGTGTTTCCCAACCGGGACGCCCCGGTACCTTAGGGTGCCATTTGCGATACTCAGGGGTGCCGAGAGCTAATACATTTTTCAATGCATCATTAAAAAATGCATTTTCCAAATGTCATCAAACCTTAAAGCAAAATGCTATGAGTTCGCCATTGGGTGCCTCAAATTATACGCACTAACCCAAGACATTGCAATCAACGAGCATTTGAGCGCAAGATCCCTTGTTTTGTTGACACCCGTTTACTGCTAATGTGCCTGTGGCGTCTGCTAAGGTCTCTGGTCACCAGGCATTTCAACCAGCTAAGTTAACTGTGTGCGGGCTATGCTGGATTGGTTCGAGCACTTTTGTCGCAGTTGACAGCGGTATGCGCATGCGCAAATCAAAAATAGACTATAATTGCTGGTTAATCAGAAAGAGAAAAGCGAAACAGGAAGAGTATTACCTCTCATTTCGCGAAAGGCACGTGCGCTTGGTCACGCCCACAGTACCGCTCGTTCTCGCGTTTTCTCATCGTCCGTTCGTCGTCGACAAACAATGAAAACCAAACTCTCGTGTAACCACGTCAGCAGGGCCGTGAGTTTATGAGTTGCATTTCTGAGTAAAAAACAGGAATCAAAAACTCTTTAAAGAAATGTAAGATTGAGTAAAAAAAGAAATCAAAGCTCTACTTCTCAGTTATTTATTAAGCCAAAAGGTAAGCAAGAAAATGTTTGCAAGCGCTCCTGATCATACGCGTATGCGTCTTAACTGCGGTGGAAGAGGGTGTGTCGTAACACTTCTCTTATAACTGCTATGCTGGCAATTAGAGTGGTGCAAATGTAGTGTATCGTATAGTATCAAAATGTTGCACAATAAAATGAAAAGGTTAATTCATGGATCATGAATAAACCGACCGACAGAAACGTCAGAAGATACAAAGAAACGCTCCTTAAAGTGAAAATTTCGTGCTGTAACCTCAGCAGCACAAAACACACATGTAGCTAAAATGAGCAATAATTCAACTGCTTTGTAACAATCAAAATGCCAACATGCTTTTTGCGTCGTGTTTGCCTAATGCACGGCCTTTTATTATCAACTGCCTCTTCTGCAATAAAAAAAAACAAAAAATGCCTGCAGACGAAAACAGGCTGACGAGATTTGTTTACGGATCATACAACGGCGGTCTGGATTGCTTGCGACTAGTTCGGATTATCCCGCCACATCCGGGTGACACAGTTACCAGCCGGGTTCCGTTTAAACTAGAAAGGAGCTAGCACGCTGATTGACAAATTCAGCCTGGACGAGGCTCCACCCAAACATCTTCAAGTTTCCAAGCAAACGGAATAAATCTTATATTTTCTTGCGGAACGTGGCGCGAACATGGATCTTCCATCTTAGCCTATATCAGGGCTGATGGAACGAAAATTCCTGAGCAATTTCAACAATTAGCCAAAAATTTAGAAAAACAATTTTGAACTGTCGGGATGAATTGCAGTTACGAGACCCAACAGGTAGAAATTTTTATTCATCTAAAAAGCATAGTCACCATACTGCTGTTAAAATCGTGACAATAGTTAACGTCACATCGCGAAAATCGTCCGAAATTTGGACGCCTATCGTTCGAGCAATCGATCCAACCTACTGAATCTCTGACGGTGGGTTGCGATTTTTGCCGGATAATAGAGGTGGCCACGGATCCGGAGTGCCGGAGTCCACTCCGGCAGGATTCTAAGTTTTTTCGGACACGGATTCGGAGTCACTTTTTATTTTCGGCAGCAGCTGGAGTCTGCGTGGTCTTTATAAAAGTCATTGCTTAATTGCAAACTTTGCTGAGTTTCGGTTTCATTGTTGGTTTGCGGAGTGTGAACAGGAGTAGAATTCTCAAGTCAAGTTTATATAAACCTCGGACCCGGATCCGGATTCAAAAATTTTGAACAGGAGGGGAGTCGGAGTCTGAAAATTTGACTCCGGCCACCTCTTCCGGGTTCCCACAGGTTACAATCAGACAAGGGTGAGTGATTTTGTCCGCGTCCGAGTCTTAATTTTCATGAGCGCCGTACGTCCGGTGGTCTTCACGCAAACTACGCATTCCGGCGACGCGCCTTCTCCTCAGGTCTAGTTAGGACGACTCGTGGTCTCACCAAAACAGAACAACCGGTAGCCCGCGAAGTTTCGTTTCGATACCTTCCGCATTTAATTTAAAATCTGTTGTTTGTGCCTTTCCTCGAAGTACTGCAGTCGTAAACAGCATGGCGTCTCTGGAGAAGTTTTTGTTTAAAATCCGAAAGCGTGCGACCCTCTATTTTGCATACTACGCTGATTATATATCACTTGAGCACCGCTGCCCAGAGTTATATTGATACTTCTCTGCACAGCTTATCTGGTTGTTAACAATCCCTGATAACATTTTCCAGGTTAATTTTGCTTTGTCTTTATATACTCGTATATGTGTATTTATCGCAACTTTTTTGACATCTGCTGTTGCTCATGACGTTGGTAACAAAGCTTACAGGCTTCACGAACAAAGACAAATCAACCGAAACTTTCATGATTAATGAAGAAATGATTTGTAAGAGTTTGTGTTACACAAAACATACTGACATGCAGTAAAGTTATTTCCCTGTCATTTGTTAAAAAATATTGACTTTATTGCGTCCGTGTTGATCTGGATTCAGTCGCGTCCTTACTCATACCACACTTGTGATTATGAGGACACAAATTTTTCGCAACGAAATCCAGTTTTGCCAAACATAGAAAAATTTCAAAAAACATGAAAAATTTGCCCAACTCAAGATTTTTACGCAAGAACCAATGATTTATCTCAGAAATTTCAGTCCTTTTACTCCCAGACTGTTGTTGCTTTACGTACAGAAATCCGAATAACCAAAAAAGGTTATCCTCATACTTTACCCGTTTGAGAAACTGTTGTTAAAAACGAAATCTACACCTTCGCTGTGCGTTGTCCTGGTTTTACCCTTCCCTGCAAACGTTTTCTCCACAAGCCGTGATTTCCAAGTGTTTTTCTTTTTGGTCGGAAGCAGACCTCCACTTCAAATCTGTTGCGTTTATACCTCCACCCGCAGAAGTGTTAAGAGCTTTGCAGGGAGTAAATTTATTAAAGACCAGTTATACGCAGGTGAAGGTTTGGAAGCGACCTACTCTGTAATTCCGGATGTTCCTGGCGGTTCGGCAGCCATTATTAGCAACGACGGTGCCAGGTGAGCTCGACGGAAGACAACTTTTTTTAATTCTCCCACGTGCTGGTTTTAAACATCCACACTTCAAGTATTTTCGAAGGAGGGGCCCTGAGCGATTTTCTTGATACTTCGCTTGGAATAATTTAAATTGTGTTCCTGCTGACCTCATCCGGATTTAAACAACGCTGGCGCGATTCGGCACGAGCCGTTCGCGTGACCAGAAAGTGGGCATGAAGCCGCTTTAAAGCTGTGGCAGACGACAGCCGCTATTTTGATATCCTCGGAAACCGCTCAATTTGACGCAGCGGCAGGGCTTAAGAGAAGTGATTTGACGCGCGAAATACGATCAGACGACTTTCGACCTGGGAAACTGAGCGGCGCGCAATCCATAAACGTACTGTGCACACAACACAAGTAACTTCTGGTGTAATACGCTTCTGCTTCCACGAAAACAAAATCCACTTCTGCAAAGTAAGCACAGTCGGCATTAAAACATTTGAAACAGCAAACAAGTTCAGCGCTTGATTTTACGTTACTAAATATGGTCGTGTAACTGATAAAGCAGTCGCAACTACGAAATCTATGTTCAATCTTTCTGTTCCCTTGGGCCGCGTAGCACCATGGAGCATTTTGAATCACAACACATAAAAATGTTCATTGATTGGGACGTGAAAACGTCCACTGCATCTAAATTTTTTAGAATATCATATCTTTGCCTGTAAAATAATGAGACAAAACAATTGCGCTAAGCCTATTGTCATACGTTCCAAGCTTACAGCTTATTTTGATGGCAAGACATTTCACAAATAATCTTTTCCAAGCAGAGCGATGAGAGGTTGTTGAAATTCGTGTGGTTTTCGAAGCATCATAAGGATGCTGCTCCCACAACTCTTCGAAGAGAAACTGCGGTTTGGAAAATAAATGAATGAATGAATCTTTTCCAAAAAAAGGTGGTTGAATAAAAAAGAATAAATATACGGTTGCATATAATTGCAAGTCATTGTATTTAGTAATGCAAAGCGATAAATCACTGACCAAACGTTACAGTTTAAAACTCGGCCATTTTCAGTAACAATTGCGTAAAAACAACATTAAGAAAAACATTTGTAAAGACGTTTCTCTTTATACGTTTGGCTGCAACCGGCAAAGATAAATATAATTTTTGTGCTGAAATATGAAAAGAGTTTGTAAATTTTTCCAGGAGACTGTATTTTTCCTCGATACGCCCATGAACAGCACTTAGGTCATTTTAGTTACAATGTACTTTAGCGCAGCCACAGAACACAACCTTCAGTGGGCAATGTTGAGTAAAAACTTTAGGAAATAGAGCGATGAAATAAAAATGTGTGCTCCTTAACTAGTTCTATCCGCTTTCTTTGCTTGTTTTGTTGATTCTGATAACATTATCTATGAAACAACCTCATAACATCAGCTTCCATAAAACACAGGAGCAAACCTTTGCCAACATGGATCTTGTTTGTCAGTGCTTTCGGTCATCTTTGCCCTCCGCTGTGACCACATATGCTGTATTATCTTTACAGTGCAAAAACCGATAACCAAAGTTCACCCCATAAAGGGCATCCAAAGAAAAAGAAAATCAGCCTAGGAGCGCTCACCAGTTCGGTCTCGGTTTTGAAGAATCGTTTACGCAACAAGAACCGGCCTAACGACGCAACGGAACAAGGAAAGGATCAGCTAGATTCGCAAGCCGTTAAGAAAGCTATCGATCCTGCAGAAGCTGTGGCAATGGAAGAGGCGATATACTCTGGAATTGATGACTTTTCTCCGCCGTTTGCCGATATTACCGCAAGTCACAATGCGGAGTTGTCGTTTCCAATTGTTGGCCAGCAAGACTCAGTGTGTATACAGTACGCTGAGCTGGATCATGAACTTTGCTCAGACGACAGCTCAGTATCACAAGAGAGAGACTAAGTCTCATCCAGCTGGCACTGGGAGTGCCGTTTACGCCTCATCTGTTGCTGGTGTGAGGCTGTAAAAGTCCTTCCTTGCCTGGTACTGTTTCACGCGAATCGAAGAAGGATCCTCTGATTCATCAAAGACGAAATCCTGCGAAAGGAAAAGACTGTTCGATCACGGGGTAGACGAGACTGGTAGTTGACTCTGCATAACAGCATTAGGTGCGATCGCTTTGGTCCCTGACAGCTGTTGTTACAGGGCTGCGCAACTAATTTCGGAAGTGCAAACTGCTTTGCGACCACTGCTTAGAATACACAGCAACGTATAGTATGTTTGTAACATCCCGTATACGTTGCAATATGTATCAGTCATTTAGGGCAAGGCGAGTAAATTACAGATTTATAAAATAGTTACAATTGAGTTTATGCCACTTTTTTCATTAAAAATAAGGTTGTTACCGGCGACATTGTTAATGTTCACCGACGCAGTGCTGGATTTTATTTGAAATCTTAGGAGAGCATCACAAACAACTGCTGGCATTTGTGTTAGCATTTGGGCTTGATATCAGCATAGGAAATGATGTGCAATTTCAAAATGACAGCTTTTTGCCTGATACTGCAGTATTGCGTCAATTGATTTTTAGTTGAGTAGCTAAGGCAAGAAAAAAATCCTAGGAAATCAGCCGCAGCAATGCTTACCTTAAACTATCAAAAGTGGCAAAAAAGTTGTTATTTTCGGTAGCTTTCGAGAAATTTCGGTAACAGATCGCAAGGACTAGTCATTTAAAAGTCATAGAGATTTCTATACACGCGCCTTGCTAGCCTTCAGATGCATCGTGTCGTTATTGTGTCATCATCGACATAAATGCGAGAACTGAATCGAGACCACCATCAGGTCGATTCACTCACCCGACGTTATTGGCGGTAGAGCTTCACGTGTGCCCCTGAAAAGCGCTCCACTCTTGCGTCAGGATGCCGTCCAATTTTTTCATGCGCGTGGTCAAAGACAAGTGCAAACCGGAATCGCTATTATTGTGGTTAATACAACATCTATGGCATTTAAACCGAGTTTATCGCATTATCGCAATCTCTGTTTGGTGCCTTTCACCTGAGTCTTCCAACAGAGCAGATACATTAAAAATTTCCCGAAAAATGCAAACTGCACCCTTTTTATTGTCCTTTGGCTTGTGCAGTAATGCCTTTTCAATTTGAGTGCGTCTTCAGGTTATGCTCTTATCGGCAAACTATCTGGTTACACTTTTCTGAACCCGGTTCTATGGAACGTTTGTGCGTAGATGCTGTTTTAACCAAAGGGCATGGTGATGGATAAAAATTGTCCGGAGCATTTAAGTTTCGTTGCATCTCTGTTGTCTTAGGCCCTTAGTGAGAGAGCTTTTTTGAGGGATGGGCAGCTACCAAGAAGTCTACCGCACCACTTTGCCTTATTATTAGATCTGTGACGTGCTCGTTTCAGATAAAAAGACTGAATGAATTTTAGTAGCTCCAGTCACTGCATATTGCCTATGGCAAATTTCGGAAGATATACTGTTCGTTTCCAACCTTGTATTATACGGGCCAAAGAACGAAAGTAATGCTGTGTTTTATGTTCTTACGTCAGCAGCGGTGTTGATGTCATCCATCGACACGTCATCAACGCTGCAGCCCTGAGCCGCTGATTTCGGAAAAGTGTATTTGGTCTCCGTGCCGCCGTAGGTTTCGACGTCCGTTCGGACTGCGGCAAAAACAAGAATGCTCAAGCTTTAAAAAATCCTACCAACAAATTAAGACAATGTAAGCTGTTGGCTATCTGCCACAAACAACCACATTGAAAAAATTTGATTGGTAATGAAAGCAAACGCAAAGAATTCCAATGATGCGAAAAATTGTTGTATACTCGTATGGCAAAAAAACAAACGTTTAAGCCAGAGATGAATAGGAATTAAAAAGAAAGAAATAGTGAAATCTTTAGCTCAAATCCTGGGTGCATTTAATCTCCATGCCGATTAAACCTAAGTAAAAATCGGGATACTACTGGGAACTGGTATTTGTAATAGCTAGACTGAAACTTCACAGCTTATGGTTGCCAATGTGACGGGACGGGCTTCATATTTCTATATTTTCGACGCCAACCAGTGCGAAAAGTACGTACAGTATTGTTAGAAACAAATGAAGATGAGAGGATATATCGCTACTAAATGATTGGTTTAAAACAATCTAATGTAAATTATATTGTTTTTACATTGCTTTACAGTTTACACATACATCTTTATGTTGCATTAAAAATTGATAATATGAACTACAGTAAGCTGGTGTTTGCCCAACATCGACGTTTTCAGTCAGATTCTACAAGACGACTGCTTTTCCACTTGAAGTCAGACATCCGTTTAATGCTGCTGATATGATGTAGGCTCAAAAGGGGTGTTCTATTAAAACCATTAAAAACTGCTACATTGTAAAAACTCTACCTGCCGTTCCTAATATTTCTATGCTTTTAACCACAATAAGCTTCCCAGCACCTTGAATTATGTTAGAACTGTAGAAACTACACTGTTTGCCGAAACTATTGAAATCACCGTTTGACTCCTGGTCACCTGCTTTCGCGCCTGTTGTATAGGCAGTTATGTTGGGAAAGACTAAATACTGCAGCACACGGAGGGGCCACAAGTAGAAAACGCAATCCAAGGGCAAGAAGAGGAGAAAACGAATTTTACTCAATGTTTTCCTAAACTTTTGACAAAAAACTAATAAAAGGTAATAACCTGTTTCGATCAGCAAATTACGCCAAAATTGCCAAATTTTAAAAATCTTCACAGCATTACATAAATTGTGCCAAAACTGCAAGAGCTTTACATTAATTCATGAGACACAAGCCGGTGGCCCCGTCCCAATAGAGTCGAAACCCTGCTTGCTTCTCAAAGGAACATGTTCTGCATAAGTAGGGTTTTGTCGTTCTAACTATGTGTCATACGCGATAATTTTGAAGTTAAAACAATCTGCTCCAGGTTTTTACTTGATTACTCCTTCCATTTACACAAATTTTACGCTTACCAATCTAAAATGTGAAATTCAATGTGATTGAAAAGCTTTTGAGGTCTCTGAAATGTAACTGAGGTCAATTCCTTCTTACAAATGATGGCAAGTTTGCCAACCAAGGCAAAAACAACTGTTAACGTACAGGCCTAATCATTTGCAACAGTCAGAACGTCATTCTTACGATGCAAAGAACCGGAGTTTCATTGTTTGAGTGCTGGAAAGCGACTGCTTCTATTTTACAACAGACACCCTCCATGGCCGCATCTTTCTGTCAACACCAGCAGTTGCTGAGCTTCAGGTTAGGTGGTCCTTCCCAACGCGATGATTACAATTTGAAGACGAGTAGTCGTTTCTCATAGCATCTCGGTGAAATCGTACACGTTTAGCCGTACTGCATTTGCATGCTTGTCCTAAGAAGTCTTGGTTTGAATTTCCTCAGAAAAAAACTGAGGAGAAAAATTTCCGTTGCGACATTGCTGAGTTCCCAACTCAAACATTATGACTTGGTATTCAGCAGAGATGATCACGGAGCCGGAGTGCCGAAGTGGACTCCGGCCGGAGTTTGGATTTTAGGGTGGAGCAGGAGCCGGAGTCAATATTTTAGGTTCGAGCCGGAGCAGGAGCCGGAGTCAAGATTAAGGTCTGTGCAGAAGCCAATCACACTTTTAAGGGACCTATTAAAATTTATGTACTGATGTTTGTTGTTGTCAAACTGAATGAAATTAATTGAGACGTGGTTTCTGACCACCGTCGTCATATATCCAAAATTGTGTGACACTGGGTGGGAGTACCGAGCAGTCCTCTCACTTTTAGGGATTTTGTCCCTAGATTGGAACTTTTGACCCTTTCAAGGATTTTTTAGAGATTTTCGGAAAAGTATGAAAATGAGTAAAATGAACTATTTGAGTTTATTTTGCAAATCATATTTTGTTGTATTTTTAACATTTATCATGGCACTCCGATTTTATGCTGCACTACCTCAGATTTAGGAATTTTTGGTACTGTTCTAGGGATCTTTGGAGTTGCATTTGTGAGAGCCCTGCCCTGGTACCGAGCATTTTATGATGGTTTCAGAAGTTATGGTAGGCTACCTATGCAAAATCCAGTGTGTAAGTGACAATGCAGTTCGGGAATCTCGGAATTAATGCCTTAACCATGAGAATGTTGAGCTAATGATGTGAGCAAAAGCACAAGACACATGACAAAAACAATGGTCAACGAAACCGACGATAAAGAAGTAACAATGTGCCGAAATGACCTACAGTGATAGGATTTGACATGTTAGAAGTAATGTACAGTAGGCTTCAGTAGAATATAAATTTGCATTGATTGTCCATATTTCTAGTCTCGCCACCATTTGCATAGGCCAACCACTGCTCACATTTTGGAGTCATCCTGAACAAAGTTGGATGTTTGCCCTGATAGTTGAAGCTTTAAAATGACCTATATTGTTTTGCAGCTCAGTTGCTTACGTTAAATTTGAAAGGAATTATAAGTTGTACATAATGTTCATCTTGTCAATTTTTTGTAGGCTTTGCTGGCACATTCATGTTAATGGCTTAGTTTGGCACAGTCATAGTTCATAGGTTTATCTGAGCACATGGTTAAAGTACGATTCAATAATATTTGTAAACAGGAGATCAGCTCCTGACCTTGGAGATTTAAAATAGTCTATTTTTTGTAGAAATTAAAAGTTAATGCTCAATTCACATAATTGTGAGATATCTTGTCAATTATTATTGAAGCTTGAACTACTTAACCAGTGTATTAATGGTTACCACTTTGTAGCTTGAATTGCAGTAGAACCTACAGATTCATAGATGTATATTTGATAAGCAAGGTCAAGGTGTCTATTTTGCCTCGTGAGGCAAAAACTGTTCTGAAGTTACTTAATGAGTAGCTGTACACAATTATTTGAAGTGATCACAAAAACAAGTTCAAAACATATGACAAATTTGGAATGCATGACCTACATAGCTGACCGTAACGTCTAATCAAAGTGCGGTTAAGCTTGCAGTGGCTTTTTGTATATGTTGCGTAAAGTATAGGCTAAGCCATAGCTTTCAACCTCAACATTCGTCTCTCTGTGTTGTGCTTGTCACGTGACCACTTCAACCATTTGTGTTAAACCAAAGGTAGAACAGCTCGGTTTATATTTTGCCTCATGAGGCAAAATCAGCACTATCTCTTCAATATGAGTTACTTGGAAGTTTTTGGAGTGTTAACACGAGTCATAGTTGATGCTTCAAAATTTATCGGAGTCGGAGCAAGATTCTTAAACCCAGAAACAGGAGCGGAGTCGGAGTATGAAAAATGCGACTCCGCTCATCTCTGGTAATCAGGTGCTGTCTTTCCGGTTTGACAGACAAAGATGCCTCTCCCTGTCAAGACAAGTCTTTATCGTTGAAGTTTTGCGTCGAAGCGAAGCGAGAAGAGACCTGGGAAAGCTGTATAATATCCCAAAAGATTCAGGCAAACGGTTTCTGACAAAGATACCCCGATAATTTTCTAAAAACCTACTTGAACTTCTGTCCATGTCTTCTGCATCACTCAACATAGGTGCTCTTATGTCTTGCGACTTCGTCATGCGCCTTCGACGACCAGGAAGTCGAAGGCGGATTTCACGCAACATTCGTTGTTTTTCCTTTTCCGTTTGAACCAAGGGTATGAATACCTAAAATTAGCAGCGTTGTTGACGTATCTCATTATCGATCGATAAAAAACAATCGCTCTATTTGTTTTTTAGGAAATCGTGATAAATTTGAGGAAAAATACACCCTAAATGCTTTGCTGTGGTTTTCCTCAGGAAAAGCACAGATATTACGAAATACCCGAAGAACAGCTTCACACAGCAAACAAATAAAGCCATTGTCCTACTGCGAATGATTATTACATGAAGACATCCTTTCATCGATCTCAATTGATTTCTTGCCATTTTATTAGCACAGTATTCAATGCTCGGTTGTCAGATATTCGTTTCATGAAACAATACTCTAGACTTCACTTCAGAACACGGTCTTATGAATGTGGAATTATTTTTGCTTCAGACCTTGCCGACTCTTACATTTTGTGTCTGGTTGTCCTAGCGTTGCAAGACATGGTGTTCAAAAACTTGATTATTCTTTTGGATTTATTTTCGATAGTAGTGTATTTGCTACATTTCAAAATTAATGTTGTCCAGGCTCCAGGGTATAGCTTTTTGAAGATTTAGCTTTTGTACATCAACTTTGCCGAAAAAATTCAAAAATCACAAGGATAAGTCAAACTACCCTATCCTTGATAGTATAGAACTTGTTACGTCCGCAATAGCAATACCAGTTGTACTTATATGCATTATGTGGCCCTCTGACAAGAAACTTTGGAGACCCTGAGTTATACGATTGATATTGCTGGCATGTTATGTAGTACTAACAAACCAATAACACAGGTTCAATCAGGCAATAAAATTTATCAGAAAATCTTGAAAAAACACCATTGATACAACCTCGACTCCTCATCAAATTATACTGTGCTTTAAAACTGAAAACTGCACCCCAGATAAAATAGCAAAAGCTACCTTGACCCCACCTTTTTTGGGGTATGAGCTTTTTCGCATGGTCTCATTCGTTTTTCATATTACAAGCTTGGGTGAAAATTCTAGTTAAGATAAGCACGTAGAAAAGTCATCCACACAACAAACATTTTTCTGCTCGTGAAAGGATGTCATTTACAGTTGTCGGTGTCGTATACTGCTGATGGTGTGCGCCTGAAAATTATGTATTTCATCTTCAAGAATTCTGCACAGCACAATTCTGACCAATTAAATGGAAAATATCTTCTGTATTTCATTTTTGCAGCTTTAAATGCTGCAGGTGATGAACAATGTTGAACAACTGAATGACAGCACTGGCAAAAATTTCGAGATTTTGTGCGCCAGTTTCTTGTTGATTTTCTCTATGTGTAGTACGTCATTTAAGGTTCGAATATCACAACAATCTTGGAACAACAAGAAGCACTGCTTGAAATTCGATCGGCATGTCTTATGATAAACGAAATACGGTTTCCAAGGTAGCCAACAGAACTTCTTTGCTGGAATGTGAATTGCTTCAAAAAGCCTTAAGGAGTCAAAGCAACCCATCCTCTGGATTTTTTGAATATCAAAAAGTTTGCGAATTTTCAGATTAATAGAAACCGTTAAATCTGATTTCGCAGGACATCCATTTCATGTTCACGTAACGGTATAGTTTCCGCGACACTCAGATCTGTGGTAGATTTGTTCAACCTGATGATGCACTGATTGCAGCATTTTTTTATAAACACCAGCGCACTGGCAGTCATCAGTGCATCCTACCATATCGTCTCATGAAGCTGAAATGATAACTTTTCTGAAAATCTACTACCTATCCTTTTTCTCAGAATCTGCTATCTGCCTGAATAAAGGTCCATAGTAAAGTGCACAAAGAGACGTAACAAGGGGAGCAAGGGGTAACATTTCCCCGTGCGCCGAATCATCATGAGGGTGCCGAATGCCTGCGGGAGGCGCCGAAAAGTCCCAACAATGTCACAAGTACTTTCTTCAATACAGTGCATTTGCTTCCGAAAGACCACAGGTTCGAACTTGGGGACGCCAAACTTGTTTCTTGCCCCGGACGCCATCTAACCTCGTCACGCCCCTGAGTGCACAGTTTTCGCAGCAGCAGCAGCGTTTTGCCCTGCATGGCATAAGCCTATAGCGATTATAAAGATGCAAATTTACTAAAGTAATGTGAGCTTTGTGAAAGATGTCTTGCTGCTGTGTAATGTTGCAGTATACGGTGTTTCACGCACAAAGCGATTTAGGTCATTGGTGCATGGCAATATACTGTGTTTTCCTGCTTTTTTGCAATGTTCCGATCCTTGGCAGTGTTCTTTTCTGCGTCACTAATAAACACCATCCAATGATGAAACTACAAGCTGTGTATATTACATTTAAGCGAATACAGGGACTAGATGCAACTAGGCAAATCGTTGCAGTTTCCTCGATAGCCAGGTTGCAGTCATGATAGAAACTGGTATCACTACTGGAAATCAGCAATGTTCCTCGATTGCCAATGATGGGTCATAACAGAAAATCATACATGATCCGGTGGTGCACATTTTCGATTTTCCCAAGTTTACTCCAAGGTTAAGTAGTGGCTTAACATCGGCAGTCCTTGCTTGATGCAAGGTTGGGAAAGTATAATACAACCATGATCCGATAATAAATTTTCCGTTTGGGACAGGTGAATGTACAAAAATTGCGTCAACAATGATAGAAACGACTTCCAATATAGGCTTACAGATTAAAAAAGATATTCAAGCACCTACGTTTACCCTTAGCTGCAATAGAAATCCGGCAAGCGCGACGCATCCTTCGCCTTTGGTTCGTACTGAGTTAATTTACCGCAACTTTCAGTGTCAACTCTAGCTTGGGTAAGGATTTTACAACTTTGCTGAAAAAAGCAACTGTTTGTGAGAAGAACACCCACTGGATAATATTTGAGTTTGACAATATTCAAAAATCTTGGGCCCCCTTTTAAAACCACAGCTAGTTTTAGAATCAACAAACACAATTTATTTTTACAAAGTTTTCATGGTTCATCTGGTATTGAAGTTGTGTGGACATGCTCCAGCATTCGACTTTGAAGCAAAATTTCCTGATTTATTTGACTGAAAGTGCGCAAGCAACGCATGTAGTTTGTTCGCGGTCAAACCACAGATTTTGCGTTGTTTGCTATTGCTTCGATCGTTGAAGTGCTAAAACGCCGATAATCTAAAAGTACAGCAGGAAAAATATTTTATTTATCGCACCGTGCACCATGATCTTTAGTTCTAATGAATACTTTGTGATTAAAAACGGCTTCGTGATTTTGCCAGCAATAGGACAAAAAGATTGCAGTATCGAAAAATGAGAGCAAGTCACAGTCTCACACACACCTTCTTTTACAAGTCGTGCTGTTTCTTTCATTTTTGCAGCATGAAAGCAAGGTCTTCCTGTTTTTGAAATTTCAATGTTAGATTTTTTAATTTTTGTATGGATGCAACTTCAGAGGTAAAGCAGAAATATATGAATTTGTTTTCACTATTTCCATTCACTTTATTTACATTCAGAAGCATCATGTTCTTGAGGACTGTCGTGATGTTGTCAACCCCTCTGAATGTAAACTCGTAATGCATCACCCCGTGCCCGAAATCAACGCACGTTTGAAGGTTAGGAAGCATTAGCAGCATTGCGATGCGGGTGCGCGTAAAAACCGACACAATCCACATCGGGCTACAGACAGCGTGGTCGTCACTTTTTCGTCCAACCCAAGAGTTACAGCGTTGCATGTTTTAGATTGCGGTGCACACAGCCTTCGCTTATAGCGTAAGACATGTTGTGTGGTGGACAAGCAGAGTGTGTTTTTCATTTGCGAAATCAATCACGATGAGCATTTCCTGCTTCTACAAGCAACCTAGATATCTGGTCACTGCTTCAAGTATGCCTGTACAGCATTATTGATCGCAGACCACACAAGAGTACACCCAGCCGTAGGTATGTCATGAACTGCAGAAGCGGTGAGTTGATTAGCGGGTTGTCATATCCTTACGATGCTTTTTTCCTACTGAAAAACGTTTTTGCGGTTGAATTGGATAAACCACGGACTACTTTTTCTGTGTTTGAAGCTTTCCGTTCACGCTTTTTTGTCTGTGTTTTCCATTCCAGATATGTGAACGAAATGCCTCAAAAAACAAGACATAGCTTTTGCAAACAAACTTACGATGTCTAAAACTACTTTTTGCTCACGTGTGAGAAGCTCTGCAAATAAGCGTGGAGCACTCTTGCGCAAGATATTTTTGTAAACCATCCAAGCAAACTAATTTTCACCGAATTATAATAAGTTTGCTCGGAACATTGTGGTAAGCTAAATTTATAAGAAAAATGTAAAATCAAACAACAAAGAGAGTTTTCGATATTTATCATTCAGCTGTATGTGTAGTTGTAATCAGTAGTGAGGGAAGCAGCCACAAAGCTGGCAAAAATTTGCCTTTTCTCCGACAAAATGATATTTTCTTCGACAAAATGATACGGTGAGGAGTTGCCAGTCCAACTATGATTTGATATTTCTCCGACAAAATGATACGGTGAGGAGCTGCCAGTCCAACTATGATTTACAGGCGTTGTAACGTTGAAGCCCGCAAAACTATCTGTAAAGACCAAGGCAAAAATCAGATCCAGCAAAATATCTTGTGGTTTTGGAGCAAACCAACCCAACCAAAGAAGAAAATGGGGAATGTGGGTAAACTGTTACGAACAAGCGTGAAGCAGAACCTATACGGGAGAGGATGATCGCTTTGAAAGGTTTCAAAGCGAGCCCGAGCAGGGTTCGGGGTCATTGAGTTACCTGGGCATCAGTAGACCGCGTTTCGCATCCCCCAGAGTCCAGTGGAAATGCGTGGGCAATATATTGAGTCCAGATTCAGCTCAGGGACTGCCAAAATGGAGAAATATCGCTTGGCTGATTGTCTTGTATGGCTGAAGAGCTCAGTCTGACCTTTGAAATAGATTATTTGATTCATAGCTGGAGCGCTGTCAGGCGTCAACATTTTGGGGCCATAATGGACCTGGGCATAATGATGTCTAAAAGGTATTCCAGCTTCCCAAATACTGCGGAACTCCCGGATTGCAGCACCAACACCGGTTGCAGTTTTGTTATATGTGCACATGCTTTATCAAAACGACCAAACACTGGGAAAGAATGTCTTTGCATACCTTAAGATAAATTCACTTGTTCGGGAACACTGTGGTTCCACGAATATGTAAAAACAATTTCAAGGACGAAATAGTCTTATATCTGTTACTTTGATCTGTGCTCCACGGATTATTCAAGTCCATTTTGTGATTCAGATGGAAAAGGAAATGTGTTTTAAGCTGTATTATTTAAATGCGATTTCAGTTGTGTTAAATGCAGAATACAAACACCGCGGATCTCTAAATCCATCAGAACGCTGTCAGTTTTTCTGGGTCTTAAACCGACTTAGTATTTCAGGAATTTCATTTTTGCAGCATGAAAGCAAGGTCTTCCTGGGCAACACGTACACTTCGTGTTACAGCCGGAATTTAGGTGGGTTTGGTAAATAGCTTCGTGTCAGCTGATCAGGTAACCGTTTACTCGGGAGACTATTCTTACTACCACCAGGAAGGCCGGCTGCTTCAGGAGAAGACTTACGTTGATACGTTCGGACTCGAAGGATTTTCTGAACCAAAGGTGAAGCACCTTCCTCTCGAGATGGTTTTAAATTGTTGAAGTGATTCGCCTCAAGGTTTCAGAACCTTCGATAAGAATTGGAGAATATTAATTTTAGGCAAGATAACATGCTTAGATGCAAATTTCGAGCTGGTTTGGTTTAGAAGATCCACTGAGAGCTGCATTAGTTTCTAAAGGCTGCAATCGCCCTACTATCCACTTCAACGTCAGCAAACTGCCAGATTTCGTGATAGCGAAGCAACGGAAGCGTGGGAGAAACTGGCGTGAAGGTGTGCGGCTTAAAAAAACGACTGACGACATGAACTGCTTCCGCTTGGCACGTCAGAACGCGACCGAGATACGAAACTGCTGCAAGCGGCTAAGTACTGAAAAAAAATTTGCGCCTTTATTTGTAGAATGAAGGCACTCCTGCTTTTAACCATGAAATCGCCTCCATGCAGTCTGGAGTGCAGAAAGTTGACGATAGCGGTATGTATTCAGCGGTATGTGTTCAAGGTGGCGGTATGCGTTCAGTGCAAAACTCCTAACAGAGGATTGTGCAATTTAACCATGCCAAGGAGTTAAGGGCGCTTGCACCGTTTTCACCACTAATGCGTTCGCTCTGAGCCATTCAAGGAGCTTCACAGCAAACCAACTTGTTTCGTGCTTGCAGATTGAAATCACAAGGCCCTAACCTATATGATCCGATCGCTTTTTTATCATTTCGCCATATCGCAACTGAAGGAAGATCCGCCAACTCTGTAGGCGCAGTCGTTCAGCATGAGAGCGGTTGCTTCTCATGAGCGAATTCGCGTTCACTTTGCGTTATTATACCTGAACCTGCAAAACTTAGCAGATTCAAAAATTTTTAGCTGCCCAGTCCACTTCAAAACTTACATATCTCACAGAACACTGAGGTATCAAATACATAGATCTCCACCCGCGACAACATTCCTTCAACATGTACTCTTCTGCGTTGGCGCACAGTGCGATCGACCGTTAAACATGCGAAGGATGAAATACGGGAGCTATCCCAAGGACATCCTGTATAATGAACTAGCTTGTCGAAAAACACTTATAGAACGATACCGTCTTCGATATACAGGTAGTGGTAAGCAGGCATGAAAGCAGCAGGGCCGTAACCAGCTGAAATTTTTGAGGGGGAAAATGATTGTAACTTGTTGTTGTACCTAACAACTAAAATTTCGGGGGGGCAATTGCCCGGTCTGCCCTTTGGTTGCGGGCCTGGAAAGCCTCATGTAAAAATCACTCGTTATTTCGGAGTGGAACGATCGATTTATTTGACTCATTGGTTGAATATCTGTTTGGCAATTTCAGACAGTTACCAAGTGGCATACAGGACAAGCGGCCTTTGTCCATTTAACTAAAGAACCCGTCAATTTCTAAAGCTAGGTAAAATTTAGTAATGTCCTGTGGCCAACATAGTTTTCTAAAATCGCCCCGCTAGTGAAATTAATGAAGTTGCTTGTTGCACAAGTTATAAGTTGCTTGTTGCACAAGACATTTCTTTGCAGACACGACATAGTGTTGCCTTATGCAATGGCATTTTGCGTTACCCTACCAAGCGCAGGACCATCCCAAAAATACAGTAGGTTAGCAGGAAGTCGAGTGTTTTTTGCCAAGTAAGACACATCGAAAAAGGGTAAACAGACTTACAGCTCCAGCGAAACTCGCATCCAACAGCAGCACATTATTAAAACTACGTTGATACCGAGAACACTTTTGTCGTCTAAGACATCTATTTCCCGATATTTCTTAATAACTTTGTGATCTGGGATAACATTGGGTCCTCCAGTATTCATCTGATTGCTTTTCATTGTTATCACTAGTCATGTGGTGACTTCAGTTTTGCCGTTAAGGCTGTTAACGTAGCCTTAGGTCTGTGATCATTTTCATCACTTTTATATTGTTATGATTAACAGTCTGCGTCTACGCCAGTGGTCACCAACCTTTTTAAAACAGCGAGCTACTTCTTGTGTACCGATTAATGTGAAGTGCTACTAGTTTGATACACACTTCTGAAATAACAATTTTGCTCAATTTCCCTTCAATTATTCTAGTATTAATATTCGTTAATGTGAAGACATTGATCATGCTAATGTTATTTTTAGAACAGGCCCGCTGGCGACCTATTTGGTCCTTGCGGGCTACCTAGTGCCCGCGGGCACCACGTTGGTGACCCTGGTCTACACTCTATAGTTACTTTATCTGCATTATTGTTATTGTTCATTGCACTATTCTGTTGTTACAGAAATGCCGCATTCTTGAAGTGTTTCTTCTTCACCGCCCGCATAAGCACGAGCCCAGTCAAAACCTCAGGTTCAGTCGTAGGAATTGCCTATTTCTTCCCAATAATCTTCAACGGAATGTCACGAAATTAACAGAAATGTTCCGCATCAAATAAAATAAGAATCAAAATAACAGCCCGCCTGTCGCGAAAGCAATTTTTTGCTTAGTTTCCAATCGCCTATAACTAAAGTGTTGCTTTTCTGCGAAAACTGATTCTTTATCACATCGCGAACATGCACGGCGCACAATTTTCATCGATTTAAGCCTATAATTGATGGCTGAGTAGCATGGGCATTCGGCGCGAAATACAACTTAACTGTTACCAAGGTAAAGGTGCTGCAAAAATATCCACTTGTTTTTGACGAAGGCCGTGACCGGGTCACTTGGTGCAGTAATTTGCTAAACGCTAGTGGCGAGCGGTTCGCAAATATAGTTTTGCTTTGATCGCAGCTGCTTTTGGTTTGTTGCAGCTGCTGTGCGTTGCTTTTGTCACACGTCAGCGACCATTTGCAGGTTGTTACTGGAATGAAATGCTGGTTGACGTCGCTTCGTTTGTTTCGTTTGCGGGTGCGTTCGTGTGTTATTATTGGCAACATTCAGGGCAATTCGTGGTTTTGCAGCACAAGTCATATGCACTTCGCTGTTGTGTCAACCCAACCGCGGTTGGGCGTTCGGGTGTGTCTCGGAAAAACAAGTGCAGCCTTGATAACTAGCCTCGCATGTGGCAGATGCGGTTCGGGAAATCAGCGCCGTTTCTTGCTTTTTGCTACTATATCTCCGAATGAAGTCTGTACTTTCCTCAAAGTCGTAGCTGAATTTGTAAGACCACCATAAGATAACGGCACGGTCAACGAATCACGGCGGAGCCGAGAGTGTCTGCAACACCTGTGGACAAGATCTACTTTGCGATCCCGCAGCGTGTGAAGTCTAATTTTGCCTCCTTTTATTTCCTTCACAATAGAAACGGCCATTTGGCTTCTTCCCAAATTCTGCGCTTGGCAGCGAATCAAGTTCTTAAACCTCAATTTTAATGGAAGACATGAACAGTTCCACCCTTAGTTAAAGCCAAGATTATTGAGAAGGTTCAGGCATAAACAAAGCATAGCAGACTGCAAAACCAACCATTGTAGCTTGGCGCGTGCGTACGGAAAAAAATTGGTTACACGGAAACTAAAATTACCGAGCTTTACCTTGGGTACGTGACCAACGAGAGCTGTGTACGAGTTCAACTCTCGCTGAATTGTAAGGTCGGATATCAAAAATAGCAATGGTTTGTTGAGTTCCAGCAACTTTCGAAGCCCTGTCGAACAACAGCACTGTGTTAAAACATATCTCTAGCACAGAATATTTCAAAAGTTTTATGCAAGTAGAAACGTTCGGTGTTATATGGACTATTAGTCCTTTTACAAAAAAGTGATGGCAAGTTTTCGTTAGACATTCCTGGAAAGAAGGCACTCAACCTTAGATTGGGTCAACTTTTCACAAATTTGAGGATATGTTCAAATTTCAAATTATCCTGGAATGTGAACAAATTGAATTAACTGCGAAAAGCTAACATAGGTCTCCAAAAAAGTGGACAAAACGTGTATTTCACAAACCAGCGCATAATTTTGCATTGCAGTGGAACAAAAAAACAAATGATGCGTGTCAAATTTAGGTTATGAATAAGCGACTGAAAACTGTGAAGAATCTATAATCGGTTGGGCTTTTGACGAAAATGAAGCAAAACAGACAGAATAAAAAATGATCGTGAGTTTGCAATTGCCCTTTGCTTATCAGAATACCAAGAATGAAGTTTTGCACATCGTATTTACGAACCTTTCAAATACTGAAATGAGAGCTTCAGTCTGTAAAAATTCGTAACCACTGACAGCTTCCTTTTTCAACAGATGAAGTAATCCTTGTAATCATTTCAATTCGCTCAAATGGTTGTTTCGTTCCACTTGCCTAACTTTCTTTTTTTCTTCAAGTATATTTTCATCATTTTAAAGATATGTTCGTTTTTGTTTTAAACTATTTCATGAAACTTGTATGTCCCACAATTTGTAAAATTGTATCGTTTTGCCTTGATTTTTTATGGCGCTCTCGTTTTTGTTTAACTTCTTCGCTTTATAATAGTTTTCACAAAACAGCTGAAGGGTATTTGCCTTACTCGTTATAAGACAGTTGTTTTAAGTCAATAAAAATCATGTGTAGTCAAGACCAATTAAAGCTTGATGGAAGTTTTGTGACAATACCATCGTTAGCCCAGTTTTCGGGCAAAATGTGGTATTACGTTCTAAAGTGTTTGAAGTGATCAATAAACCATAAATTGGTTTTAGTTAAAACATACATCAAAAGACTTTAAGAATGGTTTTCTATTATTTCTGCTATTATTTTTGAGGTCAATATTGTTTCTGAATAGAAACAAACGTATTGATAACGATTTGTTTGTTTTTTTATAACTTTCCATTGCCCTCAACTTGATACTGCCTCCCTTGCCTACGGCTGTTGCGGCGTCCCTGAAAGTATACGAATCCAGAATAAATGAGAAAGCACACAAATAATTTTAATCGTAGTTTTGCACCACGTCCGATATGTCAATTTTCTTATGAACTTACCTTAAATTAGTTGCATAGCACACAGTGCAAACATCACTTTGCGTACTGCTCATACCAAAATATAATTAAAATAACACCAACAGAAATACGTAAAGCACGTAAAAATCCTTGAAGCTTTCATTTCTTTTTGTGTGATTGCCACATCGCAATCACGTCTTTCCCATTTACATATTGAGGGACAGTTGCAAGTATGCTTCTATTACATGGGTCTGCCTATTTTGTCCCCCTATCAAGCGTTTTTTTTATAACTTTTAGCAATGAACATAAAGCAAATAACCACTCCAGCAGAAAATTGCCCCCTTTCGATACCTCGTTCATTATGGCTTTGACAGCCATTAAATTCAGCAGCTACGTACCTATTAAAGCGTAGAAAATGTAAAACTCTTAAACAACATCCATTCATCAATCCAGAAAAAGAGCGCTTGTGATCTAGAAAAACGTTCATTTGACGCCATAACACCATGAATCGCCTTCTTTAACCCGCTTGCGTATGTGTCACGAGCGTACCTTCATTGAAGCAATACATGCACCAGTCATTTGTCATGTAGGTGGCAGTGAATACAATTATCAGCAGGTGGCATCGTCGTATTTTCTCCTTAATTTTTTCGGAGTATTCTGTGGATTAGAAGATAAAGAATTAATGCACAATGTACTGCCGTCTGAAACGAGGTGCTGTTTAATTAAAACAATAACGTCTTCGTCTGTTGGGACACTCCCTGTGTTGCTGGAAATTCGGGTTTACCTAGATTTGTTTTACAAGCAGTCCTTTAATGAAATGGGTTTCTGTGGGTCCGTTACTTGTAGGCAATAAAATTTTTTTTGTCTACTTCCAAAAGCTCGATCTTTTAGAGACAATAGTGGGGCTAATTCAAAACGCAGTAAAACCTATTAAAGTTTTCATCTTTCCTGATGTATAGACGGCTTGAGCGAAAAAGATCTTCAAGCAAAAGATGAGATCTTATGAGCAGTTAACGTTCCAGCAGCTCGATTCATTCGCGGCGCGATCGAGTCTCATAAGCAAGAAGTTTGACTTTATTTCAACAATATTACTAACTTTGAATCAATTCTGCCAATAGGATAGCATTCCCTAACATTTACTGGATATGGAGTTCGATTCCCGCAAATTAAAATATCTTTCTCCATGCGCATTCCGCAGAAATTACGAAAACACAATATGATTTCGATTTCTTTTCAGCCAAGTATAACCGAGATTTCCAATAAAAAAAGTTTGTAGCGTAAATCATCAAGAGAAACTTGCCAAATATGTTTCTCTTCACCCAAAGTCACTTGGTTAGTTACACTATGAGCTCCTGTTTTGTTGCTTTGGTTCACAATGTATATTTGTACTAAAGGCTGTTGTTACAACCTTTCTTGCATAACATCCCACCTCTTCCGTTTACTGTGCAGGTGGACGCGATCTTTTTTATCCCGTTTGTGACGTTGAACACAAAGAATTTTGCTTTTTGTTTTGCCTTCTGTTGTATCATCTTCTTAGTACGTCGTGTGAATAGAATTTAAACATTTTTTGTCCTCATCTCATGTGTCGATTTCCTTAATTTTTCCTTTTTGTGCTGGCAAAAACCGTTGGTCGATATTGTGACCAATTAAATTTGTCAGTCGTTCGTTCCTGATAGAAAAACAGCTCGACTAATGTAAACATTTGCAGTTTGTTTAAACTTCAATCCTTTCTTCTAATATGACCGACAGTTGCATTTCCAGTATGACTGTACAGTATTTGCATTGGAACGACTTGCACGCAATTTTTAGGGTGACTCTGCACTAAAAGGAGTAAGGAGACGCACAATTGCAAGAATGAATCTGAACTGCGATTGAAAAAGTGTTGAGCTAGCTTTGCAACTTCACACTGTCATCATGTCCACGTCCGCGATTAAGAGTCGAGCAAGTCCTTAGTTGTTCGACGACCACGCAGCCAACCGCTGGAGTTCAACGTTGGTGCGGTTGCGAAAAGTATGGTCCCTGACGTATTTTCAGAAGTTCCAAGAAATAGTTTCGAACAGCTACGCACGCGAAGATCAACATAACAACCGTCGTTTTCTTCCTCTAGGAAAATTGTTTCAAGCAGGCTTGAGCCTTTCTGCCGGTCCGTTCCAGCGCAACCTGTTCAACCTGTCCATACAGGCGTTCCAGGAACGCAAACTAGAAAACAGTTCTCGAAACTGACGGTAATCGAATTCATTTTTAACCAAGTACAGCCGGGATTTCCAATAGTTGTGGTATAAATCATCAAATGAAGCCAAAACGCTTTTCTCTTCAACCAGAGTCGCAATGCTTTCAATCAAGAACATGCGTCCAGTCCTGTACTGCAGATTGCTAAAACAGAATTCACTAATAAAAATGTGCAAATGGTCATTGACAAAAAAACTTACAAAGCCACCAGGATATCTCTTGTGTAAAACTGGACCTAATGCTTACCGAGTTGCGGAAGCAAGTTGTCGTCGTCAATGTAAAAGCGGTAGTTGTGTTCGCGCCTAAGAACGTCCAAAACGTTTCTTTCCAAAAACTTTCGATCACTTTGATTCTTCCCAGTGGAAACATAGGCATCGATGTCGTTGCCTGAGCCGAGAAAAAACTGGTGTTAAACGGTGAGGCAAGAAAACACCAGTTGAAGCAAAGTTACTCAACAGCCACCAAACAAGTATGGGTGAGCCAAAGTTCTTGTCCGTCTTTCTTCATATATCGCATACAGTAGGTAGATGATAAGGCTGCTTTTTCTGTCAGTTTCTGCTTGTTTTTACTACGCTATCCAGAATGATTTGATCTCGCACTGAATATAAATGTATATGCAATTCACGTTGGCCGATATACTGTGAAACTTGGTCTCTAGTATAAACGCGCTGTGTTTAAAATATATCCAACTGGTTCAGCATATTGCATCATCGTCAGAAACTAAGCCGAGAGCAACCGCTTAACCGTGGCATACGGTCTCCGGTTCTTATTCCACAACTCTGTTTGTGATTGCGCCTGTAGAGGAATCATCGGTTCGAATCTCGTTAAGCTCAATTTTTTACGGATTTGAACGCTGTTGCTCATTGACAGATTATCGCACATGATTTCGTGTAAAACTTTTTGTAGCTTTGCATTGCATGTTATCTTATCGGCTGACCCGGATCATAGCATTTGACTGGAGTACACTTTGAAAAGTTAACATCGATTTAATGTCAACATTTCTTGGAGATTAGGTGCACGGTATTCTTGTCAGAAACAAAGGCCGGGAGCAACAGCGTGCACACTTGTATCTTCTCTACTGGTTTATCAACTTCATAGCTCAGTGAAGCAAAGTGCCGTATAGGTATGGCCATGGGAGTGAGTTTAATTCTCGCAGAAGCGATTTTTTAGTTACAGTGCTGTCACCTGCACCAGCATTTGATGACTAGCAGCTAAATAGCGACGTTTAGCGGCAACTGTTCATTAAAAAAATTGGTAAATTGCCGCTTAAGACTTTTTCTCGTTTTTATTCCATGAGTCTGGTCCAATAGTTTCTAGTACATAAATTTGAAATCTGCAGCAAACAAACCATTTTGTTTTATAAACAAGCACTATTGAAAACAGTGACAATTGTAGCTTGGTAACTTGTTTATTTCATTCTGGTCGCAGTCAAAAACTTTACGCAAATGAACGGAAGTCGGTTCGTATGCTCCCGGCGCACGCACACACAAAGGGTCGTTGTGGTGAAAGTGCCAAAACGACTTCACGGCGTTAGAAAACAGGCGGGTAAACATGAGGTGTTATGCACCAGCCACTACACGAATATAGTCACCACAATCATCTTTCTATGCAGTATACCTGCTGAGGGTCTGCTGTACCAGCCGTTGTACTGATGACTGGGCAACTCAAAGCGATCATTCTCTAACGTGGAGGTTGTGCCGTAAACAACAGCCATACTCCCAAAACCTACTTAATATTAAATCTAATTTCATATATCTGGGGGCTGTATTTCTAACAATGTTTTTCAATGATGTCTGCGGTTAGTAATAATAAACAGCATTTATTAGGATAAAACTCGTCAGTCCATTTCTTATTGTGAAAAAAGCTTTTAACCCTGACTGTTGCATGCTTCATTGAAGTCTTTGCGCACATGCGGTAAGGGTTTGGCAACTGGGCTTGGTTACTATCCGTCTCCGTACTTAGTTGCTGGGTTTCTTAAACAAAGTAAGTTGGTTTTTCAAAGAAATAACTTACGAGCAGAGATGTGACGACGTTTGTCATTTACTCGAATCGAGTCAGATTAGAGTTGTGTTTTAGAACAACTCGGGTCACTTTACAAAGATTGACTTGAATCGAGTCGGCAAAGATGATTAGTGGCGGCTCGTGATGGAAATGGCCAGGGGGCTACGACTTACATCTCTAGGTGAATATGTCAATAGCGTAGGAGGCGGGGGTGCAAGCGCACCCCCAAACGTTTTGCCCGGAAAATTCGTGCACAGATGTTTCGACACCGTTTTTTTCACGGTGTGAATTCCATCTCAGGGTGATTAATTGGTATGTTTCCCCTGGCTATGTCATCATTAGTGGCGTTTCCAGGCAATGGCGCTTCTCGTGACAGCATTGTGTGGCTAGCACAATCATAATCTCATTAAGAAATTTATTAGTTTGAAATGTTAGATAATGAAAATCAGTACAAGAATTTTATCGGTAGCAGTTAAAATGCTTGTGTTTTCTACGTCGATGAGTAAATACAAAAATAGTGCGGAACTGGCGGAATTATATGCATTGCATTTTTCAGGGAGGGCTGCAGCCCCTTTAAACGAGCTGCCCCTGCTAGTAATTAATCATCAAGTACGTTTTTATCATACACTTTTATGGGACCAGGTACTATTTACTACAATTAATTAATGTTTCACTCCTCTGTACCATGTATACTCCTACGTAATTACTCCGCTATGCTATACGTAGCTAATAGATGAGAAAAAATATAGGACTCAAAATGACTCCGAGCAAAAGTTAAGAATTCATAATGACTCGGAAGCAAGTTTAAGACTAGAATCGGACTTGACTTGCCATTGTCAAAGATTGGATTTGAGTCTAATATTGCGGATGGCTCTAACTAGACTTGGACTCATAGATGTGCAACAATTCGGACTTGGCTTCCAAGTCCATGGCTTTTGCTTGTATATGCTTACGAGGACTATTGACGACAAAAAAAGACGGACAGCAGAGTAAAAATATGGCGCTGCCGCTGTTGCATAATTCCTGAACGATTTTGGAGAAGTTTAACTTATCTCAGAAACAGTCGGTTGGCTTGGGAATAAGCAAAATTTGACGTAGCACTTACCATCCCTGGCATTCGCACGGCAGGTGTCTCTGAAACCAAGATAAATGTGTGTTTTGTATCGGGTCCCCACGAACAGCAGCGACAAAGCCACAACGGAAACACAGACGAAGATCAAAAATCCCTGTAAACCCGCAGACATGCCGCTGGAGACGTCATCTGCAAAACAATTTACGCGTGTCAGTTCCCAAGCCAGCATTCTCGAATGTTTTAAGGTTTAAAAGACGAAAATCTCTACCTTCATTGTGCATCGCATCACATCTTTACGGCGGAGGGTGTTAAGTATAGCTACCGCATGACGTCACACAACTCGAAAGCCCGGTAGTGTTACTTGTCAAATGGACAAACCTTTCTAATATAGCAAGTAGATAATAAACGAAAAAATTGAGAGATAAAATTTTGGCGCAGGATCAAGAACATTTGAACTTTGGCAAAAAACTACATAATTTAAAACACTACTCTTGCATTTTAATAAATTTTGCTTATTTTAGAAAAGTATGTTCCCCATTTGCATTCCTAAAGTGTCTGCTCATCCCAATCTTTTTCCTTTAAATACACTCAAGCTCCTTACTTTCTTAAATACGAATTTGTTCGCACTGGAGAGCCAGTGGCAGTCCACAACGAAATCTTTTACTGATGGAGCTGAACAAAACTGTTCACTGATCGAGCTTATAAAACGTGAAAAAGATTGAAGTGTTCATATCTTTTTCGAGAACATGTTGAAAATCGAGCCATTACGGATAACATACCCTCCACGGTTATTGAAAACTTTTCAATGCAATCTTCAGAGGAACAGTAGAGAACAACTCTGTGCACAGGAGCAGCTGGTGGGATAAAGTCGTACTGAGTTTTCTTTTGAGCTGTCTCAAGGTTTCCATCCAGAGTAGTGCAGTTTTCATCTTTCCAATCCTGAGATGGAAAAAATGTGCTTCGCCATTTCATCAATGAATCAACAAGAAGTTGAATTTAGTTTCTTGTCTGTTGCTCTGGTCTTGTTGTCTGAAGTACGGATGGTTATGGAGCTATCGCAATATGCCGGGTTAGTGCGAGCTATCTTCACATTTAAAAAGTTATTTAAATTGTCAAAACAACTAATCTCAATTGCTTATTCACAGTGTCATGGATGCTGCCGTGTCGTGATGCGAGCTGAACAGTAATTGAACAAATTTGAGCACTTTCATAAAAGTGCAATAGCTCTTACCAGTTTTCTCCAGGTTTAAGTATTGTATCAGAACCACCCAAGTGGAAGCTTGACCAGGTCACAAACTGCTTTTGTAAGAGAAGTCCAGTAAGTTACAAAAATGCTGGACTAAAAATATATTTGAATTGCAAAGTTTGAGGCAGTTTTGAAAGTTCTTTGGTTAATGTATTGGCACTGCGTTTTATTTTAGCATTACAAATCGCGCTTTTGACAGTTGTGTTTGATTAACTATTTAGTGCAAAAAATAATAATCAGAATAAACAGTAGTTCAGACGAGCATATCTGGAAATACAGCTTTACCGCGAAGGTTTTATGAGCTCCATTCAATAAGGCTAGACTATTAGAACCATGAGAAAAACTTCAGCTCTTCATGCTGGTCTTTAAAATCCTTACTCAAAGAAAACGTTCGCAGGTAGTGGCAAACGCTTCTTCAACATCGTTTCTTTAAGAAATACCCAAAGGTCGACTCAAGACCTTGTTGCTAGCAGCTAAGGACCTGCCATTTATCGTCACTACGAGAACTAAGCAAAAGCAACGTATTTTTTCTAACAATGATCTTGTCCACTGAAACGCGAACTTAAGCACACTCCTGACATGGCTTATTTACTGCCGTGGCTCTACCAACTTCATTTAATAATCGAACAGGTTTGGTTGCAGCTTGCACAATTAGGCACAAAAAGGCACTTGATTTCTGGAAGATATCACGAGTATATTGCATTAATTGTAAGTGCTGCAATATTGATTCTGGTCCTTACGATTATTCGCGGAATGGCTAATGCATAACACTGAATGCTTTGTTTCTGTTTCTCTGCTCTTTAAAACAGTCAGTTCCTCATCTGTTCTTGATCGCTCGGACGATGCCCCCATGTTGCTGCGTACCATCTGATTCCAGATAAAACGTTAACGGTTTCAGATTTCACTTGATTTACTGATTAGCCTCTTAAAACTTTAAAAAATAAGGATCGTGACGTGATAATACCTTTGCCTCCGACTTTCCAAAATGGTGATTGCTCGGAGCTATTGATATCGCATTCAAAAAACTGTTTAAGTCCGACTATGAACTGAAAGATGCGGGCTTAGCGTAGAAACGTTTGCATCCTTGGAATAGCTTGGATTTGTACATGATGATCTTTTAGCGACATTGGCGCGTCGTTATGAAGTAGTGAGCAATTGTAGATAGAAGCCAGGGAGTTTTGCACATTGTTTTTGGAAATTTTCGAACATAAATGTTTTTTCCTTTCTATATAGACTCTTGTAGAAACAAATCTAGTCCCGTTCGTATAACGCTTTTAAGTTCAACTAGTAAACGTACCTATCAGAGAACTAGCAGAGATTACTGAAAATCGTGAGGTATTTCGAGCCCTTCTAAGGTTGCTGCCTCCGTGACCCTCGCCAGAGGCACACGGGTACGAAAATGAATGAATAGTAAACGAATTTCCTTACTGTGAACAAAGTAAAACCTATGTACAAAACGCCATATGTCTCATACAAAAGTACGGCATATAACGTTATGGACGTCTGCTTTGGAGGGTACTTCAGTTCATTCTAAAAGGTATGTTGAATTGATTTCTTGAGCACAAGTTTACATGAAATATTCTTACTTCGCATCCTGCGGTGCGAACATCATGTGCGAATTCACACTCCATCAATGAGACATGATTTTACAGCGGTCCTGATCTTGTTACATTGAGAGAGAGTAGTTAATTTGAGGCAGCGATCGACAGTATGAAAAAAAAGGTAATTTATTATTTTGTGATCTTGCGCAGGTATTAGCACGTCAAATAACGAAAATTAATCAGGACAACATTTTCACTATTTTGTATTGTTTGACATTAGCTTCAAGCCCGGGCACCCCGTTTAGATCATTGCACGAGCCATAGACTCACGATTTGGCTAAATTCTATCATGACAATCTTGCCCTTAGTGTGGGTATCGATATCTTAATAACCCGTATGAATGGCAGATGACATATTACTGAAATGCTCAATTAACTTATTAGAGGTTAACTATCTCAAGCGTTTGGTGTTGGTATATATTTTAGCGATTTCCTGAGCTTCTTCAAACACCATCGTCACGCGCAGCTGCGAAATTTCTGAAACGGGTCTTGCCAATCGTCTAGTTACGCAGATTTTTTTGTTTAATCCGAATGGGGCATGCAGCCTCTGGCAAGAGCGTAACGAGGGGGACAAAAGGGGCGCAATTCCCCGTGCGCCGAATCACTATGGGGGCACCAAATCACTGGGGGGGGTCAAATGACTGCGGGGAGCGTAGAAAAGTCCCAACAATGCCACAAGTACTTTATTCAATACAGTACATTTGCCTTCGAAAGACCTCAGGTTCGAACACGGGGGCGCCAAACTTGCTTCTTGTCCTGGACGCCATCTAACGTCGTTACGCCCCCGGCCTCTTGTAAATCTGTTCTGTACAGTTGAATTCGTTTATAACGGCTTCATCTGTAACGTCAATTCGCTTATAACGTTACATTTTATTCGGCTCTGATGGCATCTTTTACAATTACGTATCAATTCGTTTCTAACGTTAATTCGGCAACAACGTTCTTTATGCAATCCCCTGGAGGTGCCGTTATAGGCAAACTCCGTAGCTACCTTGCTTGTTAAGTCAAGGGGGTGAAGTTCCTTGCGTGCTGTGTTCTCCCAGACAAGAAACTTTACGGTAATTGCCTTTGCTGCATGATGCAAATACGTTTTTTTACCATTCACGATTTTTGAACAACTTTGCGCTTGCCCTAAAAATAAACCATTTTCCCTGAAAATTTTCACTGTATTGAATTTACTTTTTACGGATTTTTGAGCATCTTTGCGCTTGCCCCGAAAAACAGAGTTGTACTGAAAATTTTCGCTCTATTGAATATATGTTTTTTATCATTCAGGATTTTTGAGCAACTTGCGATTGCCCTGAAAAACAGAGTTGCTCTGAAATTTTTCACTGTATTGAAATACTTTTTATCATTTCAGGATTTTTGAGCATCTTGCGCTTGCCCTGAAAAACAGAGTGTGCCCTGAATTCACTGTATTGAATATATATTTTCTATCATTCAGGATTTTTGAGCAACTTGCGCTTGCCCTGAAAAACAGAGTTGCCATGAAATTTCTCACTGCATTGAATATATATTTTTATCATTCAAGATTTTTGAGCAACTTGCGCTTGTTCTGAAAAACAAAGTTGTCCCGAAATTTTTCTCTGTATTGAAATATTTTTTATCATTAAGGATTTTTGAGCAACTTTGCGCTTGCCCTGAAAACAGAGTTTGCCCTGAAATTTTTCAAGCCGGGGGCTACCGCCCCCCTCACCGCCTCGTACGCCTATGCCGAATGGTTAAAAAAGAAGATGAATTACAATTCTTGCACCACTTTTCGTTCACTTACCACTTGGGATGTTTTGTTCATTCCACAAGAACACAGGATGGTGAACGGACTCTCTCGTGACATTGAAATGTTTGTGAATTGAGTAGAATCGCATTTTGAAACGCTTCTTTGCGTTCTTTCTAAAAGCAAAAGTTTAACACGTTTCAAATCTGGCAATTAAAAGTTTTGGATTTGCTGTAAGCTTTCAAGAACTAGGCTCTGACTCTGGTTACTTCACTTTGCGGTGATTCTAACTTGCGCATATCTGTATTCAACTAACTAGTCTCCACAAAAGCGACACAAGTGAGTCTATTTGCAAATGTTTAATAGGAACTGGTGTCACGTAACACTACGCATCTTCAGTCCTGTAATCTTATTCATATAGAACGGTTCTATGTGGTATCGTTAAAATTTGCAGATAAATTTACTTGTGTCGCCTTTGTGGAGACCAGTTATTTGTTTTAAATCTGGGGTTTGTTTTCAACAAAATAAATATAAAATACTGTCAGAATTGGCCGTCAATCACAAAAAGTATGACATGCTGAATATTCCGTATTTGAATACGGTCTAACACCGAGTTTCCAGGTTCTTGTCGCTTTTTTCAAAAAAGTTGAAGATCGAAGTCTCTTTTAAGAACTCCAGTTGTTTCGTCCCATACTTTTTTGATAACAGTCATCTCTTATAGCTCATTAGTTTTCATTACCGCACTTAGCTTACTTTGCAGTTCCGTCGAGGTTTGCATTAGTCAAAGTTTGTACAACATTGGTCAAATCATTAATCACTCACATCAAGTACCATCGATTTTTCGACAAGTTTTATGATTCGCTTTCCGCGGAATACACACAGTCACTTTCGTGCTAAATTTCCCCAAAACTTTAACACTTTTTACATTTTAAAAAGTGCTTAAAATGAATAAAAGTACTAAAAAGCAGTTTTTTGTACCATTCGAATTATGGAAATTGACGGCGGTACGACACCTGAACTCTGCTTTGTGCTGAAGAGCAGAGCCGTATCAGCTGCACTCCATACCCCCCAATTGGGGGGGCACGCTGTTACAGAGGGCCCAAAATTCCAGTCCCGTCACCACTTAGCACCCCAGAGAAGGCTTCGATCCCCCAAATTGGAATATGAAGCACTAGAAATCAGTGAAGTTAAGGGGCCCTTTGAAAGAAAAGTTGCATTACAGGTATTTTGGGACCCTTTGAAAGCAAGGTATTTTCACATTACACCTGATGTTGGGGGCCCTTTTGAAAGCAAATTATCCCACTTATACAATGCAGTTGCTGTTGGGCTCCATTTGAAAGCAAAGTAGGCTACTTTGCACATTACAGTTGCAAAGGGGGGCCCGAGGCTAGTGCCTCGTTTGCCTTCCCTTAAATACACCACTCTATATAATCCTGACAATGATCTTATATGAGAATGTGAACCGGTTGAACACGTTCTGCTTCATCCGATATGCGTGCTTTCTCACCTGATGTGCGCATGTAAACACTGTAATGTAAAGTTATATTTATATTATTGAACACATTGAAGTTGCTGATGAGTTTATCACTTCAAAAAACACAGATATCACGCGATTTTTCATGATAACCTAGACACACAGGACGACTAAAAAAACAAATCTGGGTGGAAAAAAAACTCAGTAGAAGCCCTGGTCACATGCGGCAAAACGCCTACTCCCATAACTTGAAGTGAACATTTGAAGATTTATTGCCTTGTTATTGTTACGCAATAAAGACCAAGAGTACAACAATCGGGTAGCAAGTTTCGCAACCTGCCTCTGCAGGCAAAGGAGCGAACTGCGCACTTGCGCTAAGCTTGTCGGGGGCCTCGCGGTCACGACTTTGCCCTGATGGGCCTCGCGTTCATTTATCCGGCCCTGCCTACATGCCTAGTTGTATACGTCCAGAAGTCAGATTTCCACTTGATCAACGTATTTTGTGTAGTGATTGTTATAAAAAAACCTGAGCTACTATGTCTGGCCCAGGTAATCTCTTATTTTGTACAGCATAGCAACAAGATACCTTTGATGCTTACGACCAAAGTTACACATTTGGGCAGCCAGCTGTTCAGACAGCCAGACAGAGTTAATTGTGTAGTTAGATGTCTGTTTTGTGGGGTGTCCCAAAACAGAGTAGTGCAGTCAGTGGCGTAACTAGAGGTTTGAGCCACGGGGCAAAGCTTAGCTGAAGGGGGCCCACTAGCCAAAACTCAGAAAAAGGTTAAGAAATGATAGTGAATCTCTGGATGTCGTGGATGTCTATACTCGCTAAAAAATAACGAGAACACCCCAAAAAACGCAAAAAAAAACAACTAAAGAAAACTGAAGAAAACAACAACTAAAGAAAACTAAATATCAAAATGTCAACTAGAGGGGGCCCAACTTCTACATTTAGCTTGCCAGGGGGGGCAGCTCGCACCCCTGCCCCCCTGTCAGTTACGTCACTGAGTGCAGTAAGTGGATTATGGAAGTTAACCGTTGCGTCCACGTAGGTCTTAGTCTATATTTGTTAACATTTATAAGCGATTTGAGGTACAAAATATTATTAATCTAAACATGTGCCATTTACCCAGAGATTAACAGCCCAGACATCAGCAAGGTTTATGCATGCGTATTTCGGCCAGTAAAAAGCCCAATGCGCACGCTTTATTAGCATATTTCACTTAAGCTCATGGCAAAGTTTATCAATTTGCGCTAATGAAAGAAAATTTTCATCGCGGCGCACATGCTTTGACCGGCCTTATGTTTGCTCCTTCGGTGATGTTTTAATAACTGAACGATAGGTTTGATTCTGATTTCCTGCAATTTTTTTTACATTTGCATTTCATCACTACATCTCCAAGTAATCACCGTCAATTAAATGACAATGATTTACGACCCAATTCCTTTTGTTAAGCTGGTTCAAAAAATTTTAGTTGGAAACTACGAGCCTATTATGCGTATTTGCGGGAAAACATTTATAATTAATTTGCACAATCTGCAAATGCTGTTCATGCTGTGAATTAAAAATAAATTGTCAGAATGTCTAGCCCCCCTGCAAAAACATGAAGGTCCCCAATGGAAGACTTCTGGCGACGGTTCCGCCCAGGCCCGCAGACATGGGGGCAGTTACCCCAAATCGTTTATGTGCCCCCCAAATTTTGTTGTGCTCAGAAAAATTTGTTTCAAACATATGATAAAAATTAAAATCTTTCTCCCATAAAAATGTATTTTGTCCCCAAACCTCAAAACCTGGCTACGGGCCTGGTTCTGACAAAATTGTGTCTGCAGTTAGAATATTTTGTTTTGAAGTCCATTCGCCCTCGAGATGTAGCATTACATAACTTTTTTTTATAAATCACCAATAAGGGAGCCCTTGTAAGCATTTTTTGGGGGCAGAGTTCCGCGAAAATTGACTTTATCCAAAACAATTGTCTTTATTTTGTCTCCTAAGGCTGATCAGCGCAAGCGCTGACGGCATTGGCTACATTAGCTATTTCTGTAGCATGTGTAATGGCGCTAGGCCATCACATGCGAGAAAAATCGGCCAAGTCCAAGGGTACTTCCCCGGCGAGAAAGGACCCGAGAAACAGATGCGAGATGCCGCCGCGCAAGCATGCGAGAGAAAGTGCCTAAGGACGAACGCCGGAAACAATACAAACCACCTAAGTCTGAAATGACTAGGGAAGCGGTTCTTTAGTCAAATCGGTAAAGCGTTGCTTTAATTTGACTTTAGACTCTCCCTGAGAATCATAAGGGTACGATTCTCAACTGCAAGTGGAACCACCGGGCAGTTCCACTTCACATGATAGAAGTGTTGCACGAGCTCAAAAACAGCTTTTTGTAACATAGAAGCATTCAGGAATTTGATAATGTCTCAGCAGGGAAAAAGGAAAACTAAAAGTTTGCTGGACTTCTATACATACTAAAAAATTGAAAGTTTTCTTGCGTACCTCATATGCATTCTCAATTCTTGTGTAGTTTTACAAGATTCCATCTTGCAAACTGGGGTGTGCGCCAGCCGGTCCAGCCACACACTTTTGATGCTCGGCTGCTCGTATTCGACAAGAAATCAGCACAGCATCATTTTGCAGCTGTAAATTGCTCGGACGCAATGATGATCGTGTTTTGCTCCTCTGTTTTAATGCGCAGCCTGATATTTTTGCAGTTATGAACTGCTGTATCGTAGCGTTGCTTGTATTTTCCTCCGACATGCTAGCTTGGAGGGCTGGTAGTTTATATTCAGCAAGGGCGTGCGCAAGGGGCGGTTGGGGTTACCCCCCTTGAGCTTGATATTTTAGGAAAACTTTATCACCTGCGCAAAGAAGATTAATAGTTTTCGCAAACTTTTTGCTTGTCAATTTGTCGACGTAATGCAAATACCACGGAATGAATTTGCATGCAAATTTCAAGTAAAATTGTAAATGGGCCAAACAGTAGTAATCAGATTTGGGGGGAATCTTCGTTATCGTCTGCGTCCAGAAGCCATCTCACCACTTTCTGCAGATCTTTCGTCCACTACGCATGTTTAAGATTGTAAGATTGTGCTTCGCGAAAGTTCACTTTATCCGAAACAGTTGTCTTTATTTCGTCTGCTAAGGCTGGTCAGCGCAAGCGCTAAAGGCATTGACTACATTACCAATTTCTGTGGTATGATTGTTGCAGGAGCTCAAAAACCGGAGTTGTTAAAATAGAAGCATTCAGGAATTTGATAATGTCTCAGCAGGGAAGAAGGAAAACTAAACGCTTGCTGGACTTCCAGGCCCGTAACCAGCTTGGGACACCAGGGGGGAGAAGAGCTTTCTAAGAGGGGGACATATTTTAACTACGTCCAATAGTTTCAAAATACGTCCAACACATTTTTCCTGTGGCGGCGAAAATTTTTCTTGGGGAGGCTTCGCCCCCTCCTGGTTACGAGCCTGTGGACTTCTATACATCACAAAAAACAAACGTTTTCTTGCGTACTTTATGCGCATTCTCAATTCTTGTGTAGTTTAGTAAAATTCGATCTCGCAAACCAGGGTCTGCTCCAGCCAGTCCAGTGGCACATCTTCAATGCTCAACTGCTCGTATTTGACGAGACCTTTGCGCAGCCTCATTTGGCAGTTTTTAATTGCTCTGACGTAGGGATGAGTGTGTTTCATCTCGCCTGTTTTAACGCGTAGTCTGATATTTTTGCAGTTATGAACTGCTGTGTCGTAGCGTTGAGTTTATTTTCCTCCGATAGCCTAACTTGAAGCGCTGATAGTTTATATTCAGTGCAATGACACATGAAATAAGGGGAGTGGATGTAGAAAAATATGCATGATTATGTCAAAAAAACTAGCCAAAACGTTGGTTTGGAAACATGGAAAGGACCTCAAATTGTGACGTCACAAACAGCGCACACCAAATACAAATGACCACCATATGACCCTTAACAAAACCCCCCACCATGAAAATTTTCTGCGTACGCCACTGACCATCACCGTGCCTTACTTTTTCATTACGTTGAATCTGGTACACAGCACAAGCGTCTGATATGGGGTCTAGTGAGGAATACCACTTGACTAACTTCGTGGTTTGACAGCCATATTACAATAATACCGAACGGTGAATGTTGTTTCATGGCCGATTTACAAAATTTCCTTAGAAACGCTATTTCCTTAATTCCATTGTGTGCAATAAATAAAGCATATCGCAAATGCTGGATATGCTTCGCTAGTAGTCAATGAACGGTTTTCAATGGGGCCTCCAACATTATGTTTGCTTTTGTGAACAACAAATATGCATGCTGTGTCCATGGGCTGTGCTTTACTAGCCTTGCAATCGCATGATTTAATGCAGTTCAGGTCACGTTTGCCATTGCGAGTAATGAATAAATCACACTGATCCATGACCAGTGTGCTTCAGTAGGGTTGGCTTGGTTTTCAATGCACTTCAAAACATAATTTTTGTTGATGAAAGCAATAAACAAAAAAGACTGCTTTATGGGGGTCATACGTCACTAGTCCACCTCAGTATCGAATGATTTTCAATGCCTTTCATGTTGTTTTTAGCATTGTGGTTAGCCTACTGAATAAAGAATACGGTGTTTTGAGGGATGTATTTTACTAGTGTGACCATTGCAAGGTATTAAATGCATGTCCCCCGGCATAGTCTGTTTGTTCTAATCAGCTGTAAACGCAGCACACTGTATCATAGGTGTATGTTTTACTTCCCAGCCATTGTTTGAATGTCATAGCTGTTTTGTTTTCAGTTGTTTTATTTTCTGGAAAAACTGAACCGTTCTGTGTAGTACAGGTCTGTTTTCAAAACAAGCATCATGAAACGAACTGTTTTTAGCAGTTTTGTTGTTGAATGCTTTCGTTTCGTTTTTTTGCTCTTTACGTGGTTGGCTGCACCGGATTATAGTGTTAAGTGCGGTACGGCGTGTAACGTCTGCAGGAGGTTTGTACTGTAGAATGATCATGTGCGTTGATTTTCTGATGTCATCTTCTTTTAGCATAATGATATCGCCGAAAATAACGGGTCTAACAAACCTCCTTGATGTCGATGCTGTCAAAAGTATGACAGTTCAAAGTTTTACCCGATAGTTTATTGCATCTTTGTATGAGTAAAAGCTGTAGGGTGGTAAACCACAATTGAATGCAATCTTTAAAAGATGATTCACACGACCTCCATCAACAGCAAGATGCACTTTCGTGCAACTCTGTGGGAAGTTAATTCAAGGTTATCTTTCGGGATCAATGCTCAAACAAAAGCAGCTGTATATCAAGCTGCACTGTTTTTGTCAATATTTACAATAATTACACACAATCTAGAATACCGTCATGTCACATTGGTTGCACTACTGACTTCGAATATTACCACGGGCCAAAACAAACTTCTAATATTGGGAATACTCAGGGGCGTAGTGCTAGAACGGCGTTCCCACGCGTTCCCACCCCACCACACCCGTGGGAATACTACTGATGGACGCACAAGTTCGTTCGTAGCCCAAAGCCCACCAGGCGCTCGCGCAATTACCGTGATGCAACAAATGCCTCCCGCAGCATGACTATGGCAAGCAGCACTAACTTTCCTAGCGTTTTCGGTGGTATAGCTGCTCAAGCACAGCTCACGTTTTCACACAAGGTGGTACGAAATGGTTTTCAGCATAGTAACTATCTTTTAAATTTTTTCTTAATGTATTTGAAGTGGGTTTCTTGACATAAAACAATATTTCTTGCAAAACCCTGAGCCCTAATTTCTTCCAAAGTTTTGAAACCCCCTGTCTTTGTCAGTGACCAATTGTTAGGCTATTCTGCTAGCGGCAAGCCACACATCTTTTCACCAAAGGTTTTGCTCTAATTTTTTGCTCCGGCGCAACAACGCTTTGGTTTGATGTTTATATCCTTAAAAAATACTGTCAGGCCAAGGCAATCATGAAAATTTCATTCTTTCAATTTGATCAACATAACCAGTGTTTTTTAAAGCCGTTTTTGGGCGTCAAAATGACACCCTAACATTTTGCAATGACACTCTAAATTCTGAAAGCCAAGAAGATATGGTTTTGCCTTGTATTGAAGTAAAACGAGTTGAGAAAACATGTTTTCCTGCACGTGGCTATTGCAACATGGGATGCAATGATAGATCGACACAATTCTCTGGCGCAGAAGTTGGAAGCGGAAATTATAAGAATACCATCTGTGCATTGTCATGTGCACCGCCTCGCTTCGGCCTGTTGCTGTGTTTCCGCAGATTTGTACAATGTTAGAAAATATGAAAGCACTTTAATGCAATTATTGAAGTGTTTTACTGTTTCACCGTTGCGATCGGCTTGCCTTGTAAGGCATCAGACTACAGTGAAGACAAAGGTCGGCAGTTGCAAGTTGCAACGCGCATGCAAACAAGGTAGTTGTCGAGTGAGGCAACTGTGCAGAGCTAGGAGTGACATTTTGGCTATTTGGGCTGCACTGAAGCAGCCGTGAGCATGCGCAATCACGTGGGGGACACGTCCCCCCACTTTTTCAGACAGTGGGGATATAATATGCCATGTCCCCCCACATTTTTCTCTTTAGATTTCGTAATGTAATGGTTTCATACCAAGTTGTCCCCCTATCATTTTACAACAAAATTGCGCCCATTACGTTTGAACATCTAAAAATGATGCAATGGGCATTGTTTACTGCGACTTATGAAAACAAAAAATTTCATTATGGTGCTTTCCTTTTTCTAACATTGCTCCCTCATCTGACAGAACTGAGCGAAGTTTTTCAGGCGGGATGTTTTAACTTAGCACAGATGAAAGCTTCCGTAGAACTGTGCATCAATAAGCTGTCTGATGCCGCTGCTAAAATTCGAGCTTAAGGATGATCGGGAAAGGTTTGAGTGTGAATTATGGGAATTTAGAACGCCGGATGGTTTGATTGACTCATACAGTATGTGTCAAGTGGCATGGCGTTTTGCAAGGGCACCGAAAGGTCAAACTGATCATCCCGATACACAGTTGGAGAGACAGGAGTGAATGCACCAACTACTGCGGCAAGATGCTGCGAAATAATTGAACCAAAGCTGGAAGATACCCAGTGCGGCTTTCGTCGTGGCCGCAGCACAACAGAACAAAATTCCACTCCAACAAATTTTCGAGAAATTTTGGGAACATGCCAAAGACGTATACACGTGTTTTGTCGACCTCAGGAAAGTACATGACTGGGTCGTGAAAAGCTTTGGGGAGTGTGGCAGACTGGCAGGAGTAGTCTATGGTGTTGAAGACCGTCTGTTACTGGCCGTCAAGTCACTGTATTCCCGTTCACAATCGGTGTACATGTCGACGGAGTTAAATTACAACCGTTCACCGTAGAGCTGGACTCCGACAAGGGTGTGTACTCTCACCACTCTTCATATTCTATATCAGGGGTCTCCAAACTACATCCCGCAGGCCAAATCCGACCCACGAAGGCATTTCGTCCGGCTGCAAAATGCATTTTGCCTATATGAAAAAACAGTATATTTTTAAAAAATGTGTTGATTTGCTAGAATGCAACATATCCCGAAACAATCACATTACTTCAGATGTCCAGCCCTCGAACTGTTGTGCAATGGCTTATGTTGCCCTCTCCCAAAAATGTTGGAGACCTATGAATTGGATAGAACCAGGGTTTCTCAAATGAGGCCCTCGGCCCCCTTGGGGACCACAGAACAGTTCTCTGGGGGCCACGAGTAGAGGCCTTCACAAGGTAGCTTTGCCGTGATATTGCATAACCCAAGTGTCACGATATATTAAGTATTCGACAGTTAAACTTTTGCGATGTGGTACTGCTAGCAACTTCTCAACAGGGCCTTCAATATGCACTTGATCGGTTTTCATCTGCGTGAATCCAAACAGGAACGAAATTCAGCGCTAAAAAGATCGATGTATTATGTCCCTCAAGACGCCCAAAGCAGTGTATACAGCAAGTGAGCGGCAATACACTGCAGCAGGTGAAGTTTAAGTACCTCAGTAGGCTACCTTGCGGTGGTATTCACGAGTTACGGAAATCGGAACAAAGGGATTGATACTCGTATTACGAAAGCAAACGCAGTTCTACGTGAGCTTTGTTGTTCCGTGGTGAAAACAGGAGCTTTCAAAGATCGCAAACCTTTCAGTTTTTAAATCGCTCTTTGTTTCGATCCTCGTCTGTAGTCCTGAACCTCGAGTAACGACTAAAGGAATACTTTCCCAAGAACAAGCGGCAGAGATGGGATTTTTGCGAAGAGTTCAGGGTGTGACACTTCGTGGCAAAATGCACAGGTTTGAAATCCGTAAAGCCCGGAATGTCATGCCGCTTTTCCGATTCGAAAGATCCCATCTAAGTGGTTCGGCCATGTTTCCAGAATCGCCCAGGAAAGATTTACGAGACAAGTCCTGCTGGCTGCATCGGTGGGAAAGCAGTCGAGAAGTCCAAGGACCAGGTAGAGTGACTACATCTCCGACCTTGCTTGGTCCCGTCTTGGTGTGTACCGAGGGGAACTTTCTGAGACTGCTGTTGACCGTGGGGTATTTCGGGTCCACATAGAGCTGCTGCCCCCGCGACCCTCCCCAAAGAAAAAGCGGGCAAGGAAATGAATGAATGAATGAATGAATATGGACACTGAAACTTTCTATTCATAAAATTGTCTTTATTTTTTTACCAAAAGTGAATGTCGTGTTCAAATAATTAGGTGTATTGAAACTTGCAGTTTTATGAAAATCAGTTAAAAGTATCAGACATAGAAGGGAAAATCGTGTTGACACCCTAAAGCTCCACCGCAACACCCTTCGAAAAAGCTTAAAAAACACTGAACATAACAGTTGTTGAGAATCACAGTACACGCTGACACTCATTAACCTATTGAGCTCTAGCCAAGTGCTTGTGATTTGCCTTTTGGAATATAGGCGCTGGCAAGCTCCACCTCAAAATCCAAAGGCGACATGCCGATATATTAATTTTAAGTTAATTCTTCAGAAAAGCAACACAAATCGAAACACTACATGCTTTTGTCAAGAGTATTAACTGTTTATATAGTGGCAGTTCTTTCAGAAATTCAGAACCGGCTGATAAGTTTTGTACATTGACCCAGGTTACGAACAGAAGACCTCACATGCAATAAGATAAATGTGAATCATCATATGCATAAAAAGGTTTTCACCTGCTTCTTTGTCAAAGACAATGACGTGTTGCTCCAGCTGAAGACCAAGGTTCACTCCTGCCATAGGAAAAGAGAAGCTTTAAAACCCGACTGAAGTTTGTTTAAACTTAAAGTGTCACTGAAGCGGTGATACAAGTAAGTCTTATTTCAAAGTTCGTACTGCCCGTACTCTTGCGATGCCTTTCGTCACAATTTTGCGCATAGCTCCGGAAATAAAGCAAAGTCTACCTGAAGTGACAACGTAAATGGGCCGCGTTTATGAACTACTTACACACAATATGTTCACCACAGCGGAAATTTTTCCTAAAGTTTACGTACTTTTAAACTTTTTAACCTCGGAAAAATTTTTAATATTGGTTCATTCACATATGTTTACGTTTGTGAGCATCTACTGTATTATGTGTTACTTGTCAATGTAGACTTTTGGATATTAACGTGTTGTCAGCAATAACTTGTTTTCGCATATTGACGGGAGGCTACATGGTCTACAGATTTAAGATTCGAAGTCGGTTTTCTGTTTTGCCGTCTGCATAAGACTGCAGTTCAGCAAAATTTTTGATTTTTGACACTGTGTTTTGTACATCCAAATGTAGGTCGTCTATTAGCAAAAAGGAAAAAGAAGCAATTTTTTCACTGCGATTGCTTTCATGAAATTGCAAATTAGTATCTGAAAAAATATGAAGTGTTTCTATGTTGTTGAAGAATTAAGTACAATCAGTAATGCTCATCATTAGACTGATTTCGAAGAACGCTTGCTAATTTTAACAAGCATCACGAACCACTTTCTTTCCATTAAATTGATGGATGCGCTAAATTGTGCGTTGTGTCTTATAGTTCGAAATGGTATCAACTTCTTTCTCATTTTTTGCATGCAGTTTGTTTGCTAAACGTTGTTTAGCAAGGATTTCGTTTTGGGCCCAAAGACGATCTTCTAGATTCTAGCCAGAAGATGGTGAGATACTGTATGTCTTCGGTTGGCTTCGGAAGAACACTGCCGACTAATTTGCGTTTTTCCCATGAAATTACCCTGTATCACATCAGCACTGCAACTCTTAGGTATAGATTTTTTACCACGGAAAAATTTAGCGATCGCTTGCGATGTGAAAAAATCTCTTGAGTAGATACGACGACTTGAATGCCGAAACAGATTTCAAACAAAACTTTCCATAAAAATAATGGCAGCGCACTTTCCCCAGAACAGCACAAATTTACTCAAAGCGTCCTCACCAATTCACAGCACGGTCATACTCCTGTCTCTAATTCATCAAAACAACATTTGGAGTTTAAAAGTGTTCGTCTCGGTGCGTTCCTGTGTATTTTCTTTTGTCGCTATAGCTTTCTTTTGGGATTAGTTCATGGGTTTGGATGGCAACTAGTGTTTTCCAAACCTTTGAACTCCATATGGGCTTTTGGCGAACCCACAATGTCACTGCGAACACCTTTGTACAAGTTGTGAAAAATGCAAACTGGATCTTTTTCAAAAATTATTGCTTTGCGTAAAATTTTGAAAATCGGCAAAATATCAGTTCATACATTGCCTAAAACTTCTTTTTTGTGTGAGTGCGCTCTACTTTATTAACATATTATGCATTGAGATGTTTACTTTGCATTGTTACTAAATAACGATAAGCAGATCTTTTACTTACACTGGCGCAGTTTAACTGAATGCAAAGGGGTCATAATGGACTGAAAGGAGCATGTACTGTTATCAGATCACTCGCACCGACAAACTCTTACTACTGGCTAACTTCAAGGCCGGGTTGGAGCCAGCCATGGCGCATGGGACAACGTGATCGGAAGGCACTGAGGACCAACGCCTGCGGTCATTATCTCCTAGATCTTTTCTCTGATTTAGACTTTTTCGTCACCGATGCAAATTTTCAGCTGAAATATTGTCTACAAGCCACATGGATGCACCCAAGATCTAGACATTGGCATTTGCTAGAGCTAAACTACGTCGTAACGTCGATGTTCTTGTCACTCGTGTAATGCTGGAGCCGTCTGCTGGACAGACCACCACCTCGTCCACTCGACACTCAACCTCAGCGTCCGTCCACTTGTGCGTAAAACAATAGTCCAGCGAAGACTCAGTTCAAAAGCTGCAAAGCACCCTGATCAAGTCAATCAAAGACAAGTTAATCAATGGTCAATTCCGCTTTTGGAGCCTTTCCGCTCTTTGCTAAGGAAAGTGCTTTGTAAATTCGGTTCCGCCACCATTTTTTCTCAATCTTGCCCAGATTCCACGATGGCATGAAGGCCTATGTCTCTCTCGAGGGTGAGGCCTCTAAAGCAGGGGTCTAAAACTCAAATTTCACCAAGGGCCAAATGAGGGGTTATAATTATGACTACCCGAAGGCCGCATTATGACGCTGACGCAACAATGGCGGCATATGAGAAACAACTTTTGCATCTTATTTCCTGAGAAAGGTATCGTGAGTTGTAAGCAAACCATTTCCAGCCGTCTCTACGTTCGGTTAAGATGCACTTGTTCACTCGCTGGCCGATCACTTTGAAACACCGGTGATTACTAAATAATAATTAATATTTAACACCGGTGATTACTAAATAACTTAAATATTAATTATTTGAAATTTTGAAAAAGCATCGCGGGCCTAACAAAATACGCTCGGGGCCACATGTGGCCTACGGGCTGCGTGTTTGTGACCCCTGCTCTAAAGGGTTCCAAGTGCGAGCTGGAGTCAAGCAAAGTTGTGTCCATACACCTGTCATTTTCGATCTCCTCTCTGCAGTATCTTTGGTACACCATAGACAGCAACCCCCTGGGTGATGATGTGTCCATGTCCATCAGGTATCGTCTTGATGGCAATCTATTCAAACTGTGCCCCCTCAAGGCGATGAGCAAAACGTCCACCACCATCATATTTGACGACGCAGCACTTGTTATTCATGACTCAGACTGGTTACAGCAGGCCTGCACAACATATGGCCCGCAGGTCACATACTGCCCGCAAGACCATTTTGACCATTTTTACGGCCCGCCTGCTTTCATAGATACTTCTGCGATGATTAGAACTTGCGTGTAATATTTTCCATAGTTGTAAGTCACAAACGACGCCTGAAGATCGGCGTCCTGCAAAGATCCGTTCTGGCACCCGTTCTCTTCAACATCTAAATCTCTGACCTAACAAACACCGTCTCTAGAAAGTATGCATACGCCGACGATCTAGCAATCATGCATACTAATAGAGACTGGCAGGCAGCGGAAGTGGTGCTGAGCAAAGTTATGGCAACCATAAGTAAATACCTCCAGACTTGGAAGCTAAACCTCAGCACTACAAAAATATTGCCAGCAGTCTTCCACCTCAACAACAAGGAAGCTAAACGTCAGCTAAATGTCTACCGCAACAACGAAATCCTGCCCTTCTGCCGCGAACCCAAATACCTCGGGGTAATGTTGGACAGGTCGCTCACGTATCGCCGACAACTCAAGTCACTTCGCAAAAAATTGACATCACGCGTCACATTCTTGAGGTGGCTTGCTGGCTCTGGCCTCTGGTTGAGGTGCTGGAACAACAACGTTGCGAACAGCCACCTTAGCCCTGGTCCAATCAACAACAGAGTACTGCGCTCCTGTCTGGTGCCGCAGTGCTCATACCCGCCTCATTGACCCTCCCATCAACGACGCTTTGCGAATTGTGACTGGATGCCTGCGTTATACACCAGCGGACTACCTTTCTATTCCCGCAAGCACCCAATCTGCTGAGCTTCGTCGCAATGGAGCCACACTGTCTCTAGCACGCCGTGTCATAGAGCCTGGACATCTGCTCCACCCAACGCTCACCTGTCCACCGAATGCAAATGCACGGTGCCTCAAATCGAGACACCCATTTGTACCCGCCGCACAACAGCTCATCACTCTGTCTGACGACAACAATATACGTGCGGCTCATTGGGCGGATCACCAATGGAATGCGGAGTGGACGGACAACCCTAGAAGACTCCGCACTTTCATCCTAGAAAGCGGCACCCACCCACCCGGAATGACCCTCCCAAGCACAGCGTGCGGGTCCGACTTTAACAACATCCGCACCGGTGTCGGACGTTTCCGCTCCTGCTTGCACAAATGGGGAATGGTCCCTGCTGCTGCCTGTTATTGCGGCGCAGAAGAACAAATCGTCGACCATTTCGTCCTCCAATGTCCAATCCATCGACCTCCCCGTGGACTGCATGGCCTAACGGTTCTGGATGATGAAACAATTGAATGGCTGCTTAACGTCTGCCCGGAGATCTAATGCGGCCAAGCAGTGGATAACAACAGCTGGCTCAAACAACGAAGAAGCCATTTTTGTGGCTTACAACTTTGTGTAATTGATTGTCGCTTCAGAATTTCTTCCAAACTACAACGAAATAGACTTTTGCGGCCTGCGGCAAATTTATGTTTATCAATGTGGCCTTTCTAGCTTTCTGAGTTGTGCAGGCGTGGGTTACAGCATCACCTTGAAGCTGCTGCTACAGTCTACGCCCGTGCAGGCTTAATAATTAACACTAAAAAACGGAAGTCCTCAACCAGTAGATCCCAGCAACCATTTCCATATCAGCGGTGAATCTTCACAAAACATTGAAAAATTCATCTATCTTGGTGGCACGCTCACCTTCTCTTGTGACCTGTCAAACGAGATCTTTCGGCTCGTCAAGCTAGCAGCAATTTTTTTTCGGCCGCTTAACATCACGGGTCTTTGGGAATCGAACTCTTGCAAGTCGCACGAAAGTGGCAGTTTACCCAGCAGTCCGTGTCCCAACTCTGCTTTATGACTGCGAAGGATGAACTACATACCGACGACACCAGGGACCTAGATTCGGGGGGGACGAGGGTCATGTTTCCCCAACTTTTGGACAGGTGCACACAATATCTTTTGTTCCCCCAATATTTTGTGATAAAAAATAATGTATTTGCACAAATTTTGTAGTTATATTATTGTTGAAAACCCCCAGCATAAATTTGGCAAAATGTAAATACTATAATGCTATCCCTATGTGTATGACAAACAATTTAGACCTACTGTTGGGTCACTGTAGGGCGCAGCCATCCCAGTTAATGGAATTTCAGAGATACATGTTTATTAATTGGAATTGCATCATGCAACTGTCAAATGTTTGAATCTCAGAGATTCATGTTCAAAATTATACTTTTAATGTATTGTTTGCTTTTCAAAGAATAAATGAAGTGTTGTTTTTGTTTATCCACTTTGACAAATAATTCAAGGGTTAATACTAAAGTGTTGTGTACTTAGTAAAGAAGCAAATACCTAGTAATCATTGTCAGTCCTAGCACCATACTATGCAACTGCCATAACACCATGGGCGTAGCCAGGAAGCACTTGAGCCATGGTTCCCAAAATATGTCATTTCCATAATTTGCCTCCCATGACTTTATCGAAACGCAAACAATAATATTATAATTGTGTGATATGCAATAACATGCATACCACATAAAGCTTATCGTCCCCAAGTTTTCTAGCAAACTCGGTCCCTGGACGACACTTTAACTCGAGGCGTTTTGCATCCCATGCCTTCAGACCAAACTCGGCCTTCACTAGTAGAACAAAGTCCCACACACAGAAATCTGTCGCGAGCTGGAATAACATAACTAGAAAGTCTCCTGCTACACAGGCATCTGAGATTGATCGGGCACGTAATTCGAAGGAAAATTCTATTGGTGCTCTCCAGTGACTATCTAGCAGTTGGGGAACAATCACGTGTTTCAAAGATCAGCTCACAGCTACTTCCCAGCTTGATGCATTAGTCTCTGATCTCTCAGAGCGCTTGTGCCAGTTGCATCGACGATTTCAATGGGGCCCATCTTGCCGCAAAGAAGTACAGTATGCTCGCCGACAACAAATTCAACACTCGATCTAGGGAATGTGTCCAGGCAAACAATCTAAAACACTTTTAGTCAATATGCATGCGAACTGCGCATCTGCGTTTTGACTTCGGAGTCACATGCGAGTCCATAAATAGCTAGCATGACGAAGACCCAACAAACAAACAAATAAATAATCAGAACGAGGAAAAGACAGGAATTGCCCTGCGCTCCGTCGTCGCCACCGACGGACTACAAAGAAGAGAGGATGTTTTCAATGTTGTTAAAATTATTTGTTTCCCTGATGAATAACAACAGTTCTCGTTTTTCCATCACTTACTTGATGTGTTCTGTTGTTACGTACGTCGACGTTATATTCTTAACAATTGAACTATAGATTAAAAAAATTAGTTTGAATCGTCTGTAACTTAATCTAAACTTTAGTACATGATAGCAACCAGATTTGGAATTGTTTGAGAATGAAACCTTTTCAAAAAATCCTAAAATCGACTTGTTTCTCATCAAAGGTATAACTTTGGCTCCTCAACAGGAAAAACTGTTTTCAAACGTATTTGTCCAACATCACTGTTGACTTTGTATTATTTACAGTTGTAAAATGATTTGCTTTCGAATACCATCCAATAACAGAAGGCTGTGGCTTTTTCAGTAAAAAATATTTAAAGCAACATCGTTTGGCTCTTCTGCAAAACAACTGCTGAATTCCGTCAGCTTGATAATGAAATCGTTGCGAGGCTCAATACTTCGAACAACATTATCAGAAGGCATATCCTTTTTTGATGTTTCAACGATGGTCTTTCAGTCAAAAATGAGTATCGACTAAGCTACGCGTTAAAGTTGTTGGTTTTGACTTGTACTGAAGTTCATGACCTCGTTACGGGCATGAAACACTTGTCTAATTTCGCAGAGTGTCGTGCAGATAAATTGTGGTTACAAAGGTGGTAAGGCAACTCAGGAACAGGCGTTTTTTGCCGAACAAGCAGTTTGATTCTACATTAAAACCCCCTGAAGGTACACTTTTACTGGCAGTTTAATCTGAGAAAAGTTCAAACTTACCTTTAACGATGGGTATAGTTGCGCAGAAGCCTATTAGAAAAAAAATATTTCGAGACCTCATATCTGAAATTTTGCTTTAACTTGCAACTCAATCCAGCAACCAAGGCTCTATATAATATAGGCTGCTGTTTCAATACTGTTTCGTGCAGATAAAAGTCCTTCCTTAGGCGTTAAAATAAGGATAGTCTGAAACGCTTTATTCACCATTGCCCTAAACGCGGTGTATGGACGTGAAACGAACATACTATGTCCCAACACTTCACACAACGTAGTTAATGATTAGTTCATTGTTGACTGTTGCGCTGCAGTTTAACAAACGCGAGGGTCTGTACTGGTCTGTGCCAAGAACGATACACAATCGTTAATGACGAAACTGCTAACACGAAAGGGCTATAACTGTACGTGTTTCGCTTTCTTCTGGTTATACTTGCTTGCCACTTCGTCGAAAATGCTTTTTTCCCGATACAATTGGTCAATTAAGGAAATCATTGCTACAGTCTCAGAAACCGTGATTAACTTGAAAAAATGCCAGTGAAGTGACATGTAACAAATTTTGGCTTTGGAAATGATTGTCCGCGCTCACAGCGAAACCGACCCTCATTGCATTACACTGCACAAAACCACCTCCATTTAGATCATTCCATGAGTTGCTTTTTGGCTTGCATCTCCTAACCAGCAGCACCTAATTGTTAATTCATCAATGTTTGGTATCAGTCACACATCCGGACAGACGTTGCTCTTGGCACTTCTCTCAAAACGATCATTCCATAAGGCCGACAATTCTCTTTGATTGGTCGCATATTCCGAGAAAGAAAATATTTACCTCTTTCATGGGAAGCCGCAAGTACAGCAAGCAACTGTGTTTTCGTTCCATTATTGTTCTTCCGGAAAGTGGGCGGGTCACCGAAGAACTTGTGAATTTGAACTACTTTCAGTGCATGCTGTTTGCATAATCAGCGGATGTTTATGCTACTGCAATTATGGCGTAATTTTTAGTGGGAACATCCCTCAGATTCCTTTCCACTTATACCTTTCCTACAGGCTATTCTATTGTACTTACCACCAGGGTTGCGGAGCCGGAGCCGCAAGGAGCCGGAGGTTTTGGTTGGAGTCGGAGTCAGATTCCTAAAGATCACTAGGAGTTGGAGTCGGATTTTTTTATCAGACTCCAGAAGTACATTTGAATCATTTTATGCATTGCACTCTTAAGTTAGGAATCCTAACTCGTGCCTGTTGAAATGGTACATTTTCTTTTGAAAGTTTTATGGAAACTGAGACTTTTTGCTGTGTACCACGATTTCCATTAACTGCTAGTTGCTACAAAATTGTTGACAGCCAAATTGCATTCATGTTTTGCTAAGGAGTTGGAGTCGGGAGTCAGAAATTTTGGAAAAGCTGGAGTCGGAAATTCCGGAAAGGTCGGAGTCGGACATTTTACCTCTGACTCCGCAACCGTGCTTACCCACAACGTTCTGTTCTGTATTAAGAGATAATGTGGAAGTAAAAGTTGAAATGAATGTGGCAGAAACCTTCATGACATCAGAGTATTATCCCGAAGGGTATTTACTTCAAAGCTATTTATCGGCAGACTAATAGATCAAACAAGAAGCGCACGAGTACCACAAAGCACAAATGAAAGAAAACTTTCAAGGCCAGGTGGCAGAACAATGTGCACGAAATGCACAGGTACATTTACATGGCACACGGGTACAGCATTTAAACCGGTGCTTTCCCACTCTCAAAAGTCAAAAGTCTTAGAATAACAATGCGATGAATGGGTTGAAATAAAAAATACCGTTTTGGTACTCCTGTTTTTCGTAGCAGAGGGCAACATGTCAAGTCTCTCTTCTAGTGAATACTTTTGTTTCGTTTCTTTGGCGATGTTTCGCCCGCCCATTCACGTAAGCTTCCTCTTTGCTCAATTATCGTTAATAGTGTTCGTTTTTACATTAATACACAACGCTTCTGAAAAAGTATGTTGATGGTAATTGTTTACGTAAAGTAGTACACAGGCCCATTTCCAATTGATACCGTGGCCATTTTGTGTTTGCATGTTTTGTTAACGCGTTTTTCCAGATTTTCTTAACAAGGTTTCTAGGTAAATCATCTCACCGGTGTTTCTTTAATCGAGTCATTAAGCTTCGTTTTGTTTCTCCGATGTACAGCGTTTATGCTCAGTTGTAGGTTTGAAGATTGTCCGTATATGGCGTTTCTCCAAAATTCGTTTTATCGTTTCCCCAACAGATTAAACTAGCGGATATTGAATACTGACCAGGTGAGATATTGACATGAGCTGTATCAAACTTATTACATTCTCGTTCATTTTCTGCTGGTCTCTGCAGCACTGCTTTTATCGTCATACAAATATTGTTCTGTAATTCGAGTGTTCTGTAATTCGAATTGAACCATTGATGCACTGCACTTGTAAAACAATCAAATTCGTTTCATGAACAAACCCTAAGTTTTTTGAAGACTTTTAACTTCATCGGTAAAGTTCACCATCCGTAATTTTTGTTGAAGTTATAAGTTAAGGCATAATGAAGCAAGTTGTTTCAGATTTTTGTTTTCTCTTTATAAATTCTTTGTTTTCTTCGTCATGTGTGGGCAGCGGTATGATCTTCGGCAAAGCAAAAGCAATTGTTGCGTTCGCAGCAACGTGAATAAATGTCTTAAATTCATTTTCATAAACTCGCGTGTGCAGTTTAACTTTTCAGAAAAAAACATGGAAAGTGCATCACTGAACGTTTTCGATGGTAAGTTGCTTCACGGGTGTTGTTTGTTTTGTTCAGCATAAACATGACAGATCGTCGATCTGTAACGAGCTCGAAATGTTGACCAAGGAGAAGATCTCTCCATTTTCTCGTGCTTTCGACACAATAGCTTTTGCTTCTTTTTCTACCACAGTATAAAATGATTCCCTTCCTTGAGGCATTCATTCGAGAGAGAAAAGCAACGGGTCACCTGCCTTGATTCTGGTTGACAGAAATGACGAAATCCGAAGCATCGCATTCTACTAAATGGCAATGATGGAGTCAATTGACTGAAGGGATGCATTCAATATAGGCCTTTGAAATTGTTGAATCATCCTTCAAAAGAAAAGCCTTAGCCGCTGCATGTGGTTTTACTCTATCAGAAAATATTGGTATCCTTCTCCGGTGATATGTTAACATTCCCAGGACTCGCGGTAATGCTCATTTGTTTTGAGGAAGAGCAAATTCTCGAAGGGTTGTAATCGTTCTGGGCGGTTCCCTTTCAAAATAGACCTGTTCATAATACAGACCACTCACAACAGACCACGTTCGTTACAGACCTGTTCATAACAGACCACGTTCGTTACAGACCTGTTCATAACAGACACTTTCATAACAGACCACGTTCATAACAGACCAATTCATAACAGACCAGTTTATAACAGACCGTTCACGACAGACCACGTTCATAACAGACCACGTTCATAAAAGACCCGTTCATAACACACCACATTTGAAAACAGACAACGTAGGCTACATAACAGACCAGTTCATAACAGACCACGTTCATAACAGACCTGCTCACAACAGACCACGTTCGTTACAGACCTGTTCATAACAGACACTTTCATAACAGACCACGTTCATAACAGACCAATTCATAACAGACCAGTTTATAACAGACCGTTCACGACAGACCACGTTCATAACAG
>Ga0210059_1000060_pt1 | contig 82520 bp, 38 predicted proteins | sample Ectturendosymbi2_FD_188042 | JGI IMG/M metagenome (GOLD analysis project Ga0210059, IMG submission 188042) | Ecteinascidia turbinata endosymbiont from Florida, USA - Sample 2 (SPAdes) (version 2) | ecosystem: Host-associated > Tunicates > Ascidians > Unclassified | place: Key West, Florida...
CTGGCCGTCTGTGGCAGTCAGTTAGTGAGTGGTTTCGTATGGAAGCGTGTATACTTCGGTTTAACCGACGACGACGACGACGACAACGACGAAGTAATTTAGGTTTCTTCCATTCGTATATGTGGTCTTTTTTCTGGTTGACAACGAGGGTTGTACCACTGTATTGTGTGTAGCAGCTTGGGCGACGAGGGTCGCGCTGCTTCGTGTAAACCGTGTATCTTGTGTCAAATGTCTTGAACCGTAAAAAGTCGCGTTAAACAAAGTTCCGCAACAACTAATGTTACTGGCTGTAACAGGACTCTACTGTCTTCTTTTTGCAATGACTCAAACTTTACACATAACTGTAATGAACTAACTAGTCTCCAAAAAAGAGACGGATTTGAACTCGCCGACAAATGTTTTTGATAGGAATTCGATTTCACGCAAAAAACTGAGCGCACTCAGTCCTAACATGTCGTTCAAATAGAACATTCAGAAATATTATAAGTCTTTACTTTAAACGTTGTTAACTTTCCGCAAATAACAGCTTCCAAAATCGATCCAAACGAAATCTTCGAAAGACACTTAGTTTTAAATGAGTTATACAAGCAGAAGTAATTTAAGAAAGCAAAGTCAAGCAGCACGATTTATGAGAGTTCAAAAGTGACATTTAAAGTACCCAGATGGGAAAGAAGTGACTCAGCCGGGTTTAAATGGAACCCATATTCTGAAATGTCTCACTTGAAACAAGCTTACGCTGAAAAAAACGGAGGGTAACTGTGACGTCAACAACGGCAACGTATGCGGAAAGGTTGAATAAACCAGCACCACACTCGGATTTGAAATACGAACAAACAGTTTAAGTAAATGCTAAGAAAGATTGCCTTTTTGAAATATATTGCAATTATCTTTGACAATTATTGGCCACCAGGCGTGGCCATCACCAAACGATACGTCATAGTGATGACACCTTCATATGGGCTTACAAAACAATTAAGTTCGTAAATATACTTAAAAAAACTCAAAGTGGAAACAGTTGTGATAAGCGATTGACTTTCGATATAATAATAAAAACCCTTAATTTTTACTAAATTGAGGGCCTCCACCAGGTCAGGGAAATGATTCAGATTTTTATCTCAGATATCTTGAAACTTAATCAGCTCAAAGCGAAATTGTGTCGCCACATAACAAGAAAATTTCATTCATCTCTCGAAGTGTAACGGCGGCTATTTAGAAATAAACCTTTTCGACATACCGCCTGTGAACTAGAAGTTTCTAGAAAATAAAGTCTGCAAACAGCGGCTTTAAAAAAGCCCTGTTGAGAGTAAAAGTGTTAGCAGGTCACAGTTAAATCAAATTGATTAATATAAATGATAATATTAATTTCTTATACAAATGGTTGGAATCAGGTTTGCAAGAACAGCAATATACAACATGGTGATGCCGTTTCGAATGTACGAGTGTATGTCTCATTAAATGCATCTCTTTTGAAGCAAGATCAGGTTGTGATAGCACGTACGCTCAATTCTCCGTAGAAAAACCTTTCAATTCATTGAATGCTGGATTTTGAGAAAGAACTTGCTTTGAGATTTGATTGAGTACCTCAACTATATTTTTTTCATAAATTTTTGAGTTTTGTTTCTCCGAGAGATTCAATATTGAAAGCTCCCACGTGAAAAGGTGAAGAGCAATATTATTACCGACAGGACCATTGAAAAATAGGGAAAAAATACTGGAAAGAGGTCACTAGATTCGCATTTTCACAAACTGTAATCAGTAATAGCTTTCAGAAAAACTAATCTCCAAATGTTTTAAAAAAACGGATGTACTAAAAAAACTCTCGGATCAACTTTAGAAACATTTTCAGAGATCACATCAAGCTTATTTTTTGTAATTTACCTTAATGTGGCTGTATTGTAAGTTTTTCCCAAGCTGTAGCACAGTAAATAAAATAACTTTTGGTTAGAAACGTTTCGGATCAGCGCTTTATCAAAATTACCATTTTAAGCAGTAATCAGATAATAGGCCTACCCGTGTCATTTACAATATTTAGATTTTCGCATCATGTGTTGTGTAAAATTTCTTCAAGAAAACAAATTTTTCTCCTTCACTGTAAACATCCATTGTGTAATTGATTGCCTCAAAATCGTTTGATTTTTTTGATCTATTGAATGTTTGATCTTAAAACAAAACCATGTCATTCAAAAATCTTGACTGTGGTACCATTGGCAAAAGAAAGGTTTGTAGGGTAAGCAAACATACACTCAATTTCCGAACATTCTATTCTCAAGCTTTTCTCATCTTTCGCTCAATTTCGTCGGCATTCTAGCCAAATAAAGATCAGCAAGGTTCATTTTGGTAATCAGGCATAGGCATTTTTCTTAAACAATTTTCCTTGTTGATTGAAACAAGTATCCACAGCTTTGTTGGGTTTTCCCTACCGTTTGCAATGACGTTGCTATGTTGAAGTTTGCTCGTAAAGCATCTTTCGCCTCTAGCGGGTAAATGCACAATGTCTTGATAGCAAAGCGCTTGTTTTGAACTAAGCCCAGCTCAGGTAACCTGAGACAAATAGACTAGGCCATTTTTCAATTCGTTTTTAGAAGACTCAAAAAATCTTTTTTAAATACATTTTCTCAGTAGCTTATTTTTTCGAAGAGTACTTTCAAGTGGTGCTGTCCAAATCAGCATAGGTTTTGTAGTTTTTGAGTAAGGAGGAGTGTTTGGACTGGTTTGGAGGTGGCTTCATGCGTGACAAAATGGCTAATGTCACACATGCAACCAAAGACACATTTGGCAAAAACAAAGCGAAACCGAACTTTGTCAGGTAACATTGGATATTTTTGGCGAAACCAAGTTTGACAGGTAGATAGAAGACCTAGCTTTGTACATGCGAGTCTCAAGGGAGTTCGTTCTCAAAATATGCTGCGTCAACCGTTTGATTCATGATAAGCCTCTTTTGTTATTATTCAGATCTGTCAAAATTTCAAAACCTCGCCATTGGACAAGGTGATGCATTTCCTGAAAAGGCTTTCGTAAAGGTTTTGGCATTTGTTAAACCTTCAAAATATTCAGTACTTTGCCGGCATTAAAGGAAAGATGTTGAACTTTCAATTTGAACTGTGAAGCCCATGTCCTTTGCACAGGTTGCAGAAAGCTACACGCGTTCCATGCCAGTGGTTTCGACAAGTCACGAAAACGAAAAAAACATAGTTTCGTTTTTGACAAAGCGACTTTGCACTTCTGTTTCGTGAGATATTTATCAACATAAGCAACTTAATCCCAGTCTCTTGTCAGCGCTGAAGGTAGAGATCGGTCAAGCACGTCAAGACAGCACTGGTGTGCATGGCAATGGAATTAGACGAAGAGTATTTGCCGAAAATGCGGCGTGCCACTTTCTGTGCATTTGTGCATTCAACCTTTTCTTCAATGGCAGCAAAGTTGCGATGAAATTTCTGTTGCTTAGCACAAGTGAACGTTGCTAATATTCTTTTAAGAGAGATTTACTATTCCAAATGATCTACCTAATGCAGTGTGGTCCATGTTTTGTCGCCAATTGTCACGTTTTTGTGTAAAATTTGCCATTTGGGCTGGAGATACCTTATGTACAATAAAAAAACGTGTACCCAAAGCGTTTTTGTGTGGTGGGAAACAGTTGTGCTTGTTTTTGTATAATTAGATTTATTTCGACCTTCAGCTATTTTCTATGGTCAGATGGCCTTGATTATCAAAATCATTTTGTTTTAAATAGTTTGTGATTGATACTTTGCCACTAATTGGCAGAGAAATTTGACTCTACGCATACCCCAAGCGTTATTTTTGGGGAAGTGAATAAGTGAATTGTGCTAATTTTTGAAATAATTACATTTCTTTTATCTTCAAGTTATTTTCTGTGCTTACATGGGTTTGGATGTTCAATATCATTTAGTTTTAACTAGTTTGTAATTGTTACTTTTCCACTGATTTTGTAAACAAATTTCGTCAAAATTGGCTAAGCACACCTGATGTGAAACAAAACATGGGAAATTTGCCAAAAATAAACAAATTCTCAAGTCCGAACCTCATGTACTTCTATTCGATGCACATTTGCAATTTTGGAACAAAATACGGCATAGTCTTGTGCAGACTGCTGTCAAAGGTTACAGGCAACATTACGTTTTTGTCCTGTAGTTTTTGTGTCACTTATTCGCCTGCCCCACGCGTTTTTTTGGGGCGCCTGCTGTGTTTGTTTTATTAATAATAAAAATTTTTCGATACTCCGCAAGTTATGTTTGTAAGGTCATATACGTTTGAAAAGAATTTCTGCATTGTTGCAAAAGCTGTTTCTACACCAGAAACGTCTCAGTAAGCCTGGGTGGGGATGAAAATGCGGTATAGACAGGAAAGGCAGTGGTTTACTGACCGTGTTTTTTAAACAATGTTGCCTGACCAGGATTTTAAGAAAGACTATTTTTCTTGCGTAGCAGTCCGTGTGGAAAGGCAAAGTGGCTTAATATGCTGTTGTTTGCATTGCAATTGCATGGGCGTGAAATAATGCATACTGCTTTAAACGCAGCCAACTTCCTGCTCCGCAACAAGTTTCTGAAGATAAGCTCATCCTCAGGACAACATCGTAACGGTTGCGATGACAACGATAGCTAAAGATAGGGAAAACTGTCAAGAACCCCCTGCGTTCTGTCTTATGTCACTGTACAAGCGCATTTCAAAAATAGTAATGTTTCATGCCAAATGTTCTGCAACTGAATATACATACAGTCATGGTTTGCTGGCTACTTTTTATTTAAGCCTTCTTTACAAGTGATAATATAAGTATTACATAACAATTGTTCAGTATGTCCACATTTAGTGTTTTTTTGGACTCCAAAACAGAAGCTGCTTCACGTTAACACCATTTGAGGTGTTTTACTTGTCGTTCCAGAAACCGAAAAATAGCATAGATACGACAGAAGGAATAACGAATGTACACAATAAAAACGAGCACCACCAATTCCAAAGCAAGAATTTCCTGTTTCTGAAATCAACCTGCTTTCTCAACCCGATCTTTTGCAACGAACTCCACTTACTCTAATCTCCATTCTAGAAACTCAAAGTTAGACTAAATGACAGCAGCAATTTGCCATATTCTTATATGTCTTGTTTTTCATTAAACGAAGTGAACGCCTTTTCAATAAGAGAACCGTGTGGGATGGTTTTCGCTGGCAAAAAGTTGCTGCGAGTTTCTTTTTTTTTAATGCGTGGGATTTCAAGGAACTGCTACCACATCATATATTTAATCATCACTGCCAGTCTGTTGAAAACACGGAAGTTACCCAGTATGAGTATCTACTCACGCCAATGTTTACGTAAAACCGTCTGTGAATTTTTCTCTATACGTAGATCTGATCAAAACTTCGCATATTCGTCTAACATCTTTATCCCATCACTTCCAATCCCGATTGTCATACATGCCTTTATTCTCTACATGTTGCGCAAGAAATAAGCATGATGACGACAGATTGCAGCACTCATTGGCATTTGTTTCAATGTTTTTTCCAAGATTGTTTTTTTTACCACACATCAACCATGAAATATCAACCTCTAGCTATAAATTAACCACAAATATTGACACAATCTATCAGTTTTGCTGCTTGTGTTCAATCTCTGGTAAAATCTCATAAAATATCAGCACCCATTAATCTCTATTAATCATACTTCATGCCATAAGTGCGGTAAAGTATTTGCAAACTTTTAAGGATGGCAAACCAAACGTAGAGGAAAGTGACTGTTAATGCGTAAACTAACTTTAATAAGTTTATGAACAACTGTGGAACTTGGTGTTTCTGGGCTATCTGTAAATAAAGGAAAGTTAGTGAAGGACAGCAGCACATGAACTTTTAATAACGACTTCCACTTGTGTGCAAAGATTTTTATGGGGTTGTAGCCACAAGTCACCGTTACCGTGTGCCAGCTAAACTGGAATGTTCACTATTACTTTCCGAGCATCTGGGATGTTTGCTTTCCATTGTTCATTCACTTCTTGTAATTGTGTAATGTCTGGCTTGGCAGCCCTCACAAGAGGAACACAGTGGTGGAAAAGAACAGATACTTACAGTATTTCGCGCTTGGAGCGTGTTCCTCTGCGTTTTCAGCAAAAAATAGAGCTGTGTTTTATACAAGATGGTTTTCATTGACTAGTCCAGTACGAAGAGCCTGGCCAGACGAGGAGTTAAATAATCATATTTTAGTAGCATATCCCGTCCCAAACGGACCTGTTCTCTAAAAAAATATCCCTCGCCCCGGTCTACCACGTATTTGGAATAAAGACTGTTTACTGTAATATTCAAACCCAGTTCAACTCATACTCGGTTTCTGTACTCCTTTCGGAGCGTCACGAGTGGTCTGCGGCGCCCATTTCTGCTTGCTTGCGCCGTGGACCATGTGACTGCTTTCGCAGTGAATGCTGCACTGGTAGCGAGTCAATGACAGCACCGCGTGTGAACGGTTCTCTTGCATCCACCCATCAACGCCGAGAACGAGGCTAGACAGCCGGCATACGCCGTTTTGCAAGTCTTAGGCATGACACGACCGGGAACCGAACTTAATCTACCAGCTTTGGTTGCCGCATGTTCCATTAGCTGGTAGGCCATTTACTCGGTTTAAGAACACAAACATCTAATAGTTAAATTTGTAACGGCGCGCAACGACCAAATGCCTTAACCTTTGTTTAACCGCTTCAAGCTGCGCATCCGGCGATCAATATTTTAATACGTGCAACTCCCTACGTCCAAAGAGTGTGATTCACTCTTTGAACGCCGCCTTAAAGTCTAATGTTAATGGACCGCCTTGATGGATTGCACTGACACTTCTACAGTAGTAACCTTTTTGCAATTCCCTGGCGTGGGTCGTTGGAGGACGCTCGCCAAGTTGAGAAACTGTTTATTCCTCCTATGCCGCCGTTTTGCGTCTGCGAACAGGATGTTGGGACAGACCTTCGACTGCTTTGCAGTCTCGAACAGTCGTAACAAAGAAAGTTGTTTTTCTGTTTTACCGCGCTTAGTACGATAAAAGTACAGCTCGGGCTAACTAGAACTTTAGTAATGGTTTGGCCCTCGTGTAACCAAATTCTGCTGACTAAGTCAGAGTGTTTCTGTTGACTGAAAAGACCAGAGATCTGAGCTGTGGAACGTACACCGTTTTTGGTATGTAAGTTTTGTTGTATGTCTCCTTTGGAGAATTTATCGAGCAGTTGCAGCTTGCCAATCGGCACTGAAGTAATACCTTGATCGCAATCAAGCGTTTGAGATGCATGTTTGAATTTACTGTAAATAGCCGCATTGCGCGCTTGTCTAATCGTTAATTGTCTGTAGCGCGCTCAGCTATCGGTGTGAAGGTTTCTTGCTCAGTTAGCTGCACTGGCAGAATGCTTTTAGTTTGTTTCTGTTGTGTTTCAGAAACCGTGCTGGCGATCAATCGCCGCTGATGTTTGTTGTTTGTTTGTTGGATCTGATAACAAGAAATTGTTGTACCTTTCGGTTTCGTTGGCCATTGCTGTAGGCAACAAGGAACTACAGTCCAGTTGATGCGCGGATTCGTAAGGGTCGAGTCTAGGCGAAAGATTGTCAGGGCGCGTTTCTCAAATTTCTGCGGACTACCTCCCCACGGCTCGCGACTAACAGGCTAGATGCCGCAACACAATTTACTGGTGGCAGAAATTGCTCAATCAGAATTTCAACACACCATGCAGTGACACCTTGCATGCAGTGCTCGACGTGTGGACATGGATTTCTGTTGTGAACAATTGTGAGTTGCCCTGACACCACCGGAAATAAGCATTCTGTGGGGTATAACAATCTGCAAAAAACTCTGGAAACTGTGCAGATATCAGTCATTTGTGTCGAAAGGCTTTTCGTTTGCAAAAGTGTCCTTGTTTGTTTATAAACTTGTTTGTCTTGAAACATTACAAGTAGGAAATGCAATGTTTTGTGATAATTACAAAGATTTCGTTTTTGCCGAAAAATGAATCACACTTTTACAACTTTATGCACCTGTCAACACACTAGATCATCAAAAGGTTTTAAAAGTATGTTTCTGGAGAGAGCACCAACAACGTGATTATTCACAAGGCTACTCTGGGTTATCAACCTAAATCATTTCAGCTAAAAGTTAAAGATCGGTAATCTGAAATATTTCTGAAGGAAAGAGCCGCTTGTAATACTTCACAAAACTATTTTAATTTTTCACCAAATTCATGTAAGTCAGGGATATCTAGATATCCCTGATAGAAGTTTTGTTGTTTATCAAAATCGTAAAATGAAGGTTTTCTCCTTGCTGTTATGGACTCACGCGTATGCTTTTGCAATGGTGAAAAACAAGCAGTTACTCGTTTTGCGTGTTCCACAGACATTTGGAGAACTTGTTAGAGATCATAAAATCCGCAGGTCTGTGTTGTTACAGCCACAAGCAAATCCGCACTCGTATCATCCAATTTAGCTTCAGGTACCTCACGACATCTTTTTCAGGGCACCTATATACACGTTTCTTTTCCTTGCTTGTTCTAGCAGTGTTTTTGTGCAGGAAGCATGGATATCCAAATTAAAAAATTAGGGATGTTTTATCTTAAAGTTCCAAGTCTGTGCCATTGTTCCAGCTCTCACCGCTTCTGCACCAAACCGTTTAGCAACACGTTTATACTCATTGCTTTCTTTCTCCACTTTCACAAAGTAATCTGTTTTCAAATCTTAATTTATTTCGTGTTTTGAGTATTAAATTGAAATAACTCTTTTCAGAATACATTTGTTGGATATACAAAAGGTGTCATTATAAAAATTGGTGATGTTTTTCTCCTCTCTTTCCGCTAAATCGATCGAACCTCATCGTCCGCTGCTGTATCAGTTCATAAGGTCATTTCAGTATAACTAATAGGTACCGAAAAAGGATTAGCACATGAAATATTTAACGTTTTCCATGATATGAACTGGTTTTGGGACCACGATTTTATTGTAGTTTAAGGCAGACAAGTCATTAGGCAAAAAATTCATTGCGCTTTGTCTTGTACCTCTACGCCGTTATCTTTTCAGAATCAATGTATTTTTCATTACTTTGAAAGTTTTGACAAGGTCTGACCCAGTACAAAGCGATTTTTTCCGTTTGGAGACAAAAGACTTTTAGGGCCAGGAAAAATTGGTCAGAGGATCGTAAGGCCCGACCCAGACGCCGATAATTCCACCGATCCCGTCATACACATTTACATTCGTAAAAGCTTTTCAGAGTGTAGGAGTTACCTTCAAATAGTCCCATCAACACTGTGCACAAGTTTTAACTCGACCGAAAGTATAGCACGCATGAGAACCAAGGAGCTTCGATACACAATGTCTCACCAACCTGCTTTCAGCAAGTACTGTATTTAACCGATTTATAGACGTCCTTGCTCGTAAGTCGAACTTGAACGCATGTTAGGTGAAACTACTCAGTCTCTGTGTTAACGTTTCGAAGATGACACCACGAACATCCAAAGATGCATAACTGTGCATTATTTATATGCTGGTCGTGCGCACGCACGGGCTCAGTACATCTAACATCTGTTGGCCTATGTTGCCACACAAGCAAGGATTAACCGTGAAAGCGTTGGTTTGATAAATTGTACGAAAAGGAAGATAGATCACCAGACAGAACGTCAGCAAAATGCAAACCGCCCTTTATTGTAAACCGCATGAAATGATGAAAAGAAAACAATATAAGCTGCACCTTTCAATCGGTAAAACATGGCTGTTTTTTCTATAACGATGTTTTGAAACCAAAAAATATTTTGTCTCGATTTGCCGAGAAACAAATCATTAGCTTGGCATACATCTTCTGGGGCATTTGTTATTTGATATTTAGATCACCCTTTACTGGTGAAATGGCATTATGACTACTATCTCCGTAGGGGGACTTTCAACTTACTGAGAAGAGATCAGGGTGTAGTGCCGAGCTCCTTAAACAGCACGTTTTGCAAGTCCTAGAAAGGTTTACTCAATGTTCTTAAAACTTATCTATCGCATAGAAACCCTTCATTGTTCGGAGTGCATTCAGAGGCGGAAAAATATTGTATGACAAATTGCTGTTTTACTCTAGCGAGTTAAGCAGTAAGAAAAAGCTTTCTCTTTTAAATAAAGCTCAGAAAGTATGCCAAGAATTACTGACCCCATTATGATTGGCCAAAGAGGTTATCCTCATTCTTTTAAGAATTTTAGTTAAAAAAGGTAACTACTCTCCACGTAAGAGATAAGCGAGGAAGCTATTGGAAAATTTTGTAGCAAATCGATTTCATGTAAGACTATGCATCGTCAGTCCTTGAATCTGCTAGCAATGCTAGCAGGTGAATCGTTGAAAGGCATGAGCAGAGAAAGCAAGCAAACTCAAGACGTAAGAAAAACTGCAAAATTCGTTTTTATCAAAATTTGTGTTCACTGGAACTTCAAACCCAACTGACGCTAATTGTCACTGACCAAGGCAAACCCATTCAAGTAAGACTAAAACGTATATCAAAGGTATCTCAAAGCTGGAACAACTGTGCACTTTGTGGTTGCCATTGCAAACACAACAAATCCATGGTGGCCCACCATGTGTTTCACAAATAATGATAAAAATAAATCTTTCCTGCTAAACCAAGACTTGACATGCACAAACTATGGTATTTCTGTAGCAACTTGTGCGACATGCCATTAACAATATGTCGGCCAAAGCATGGACAAATTTTCAAAGAGATGGTCATCACACCGCAGTGATTGGAACAAACCAGGCTGTACAAATGACAAAGTTCAAATAGCCTCGTTAAACCACCTATACATGAAGCTTATACTGTTACTTTTGCTAAACAACCCAGTTTTCACTCTCTAAATAAATGTGAATATAAATGGTATCATTTGTACATGCATCACCCCCTTGACACACAAATTAATATTCAAAACATGATCCTTACCCGTGGGAAATAATTTTTGCCATCTTTTGCGCTGTTCGTTGACCTGTTTTGAGCTTTTTCACCACCAGCGTGCTGGCATTATTTTCAACATCCGCCACAGCCTTTTCAAAAATGCATGTTTGAGTTTAATTGCCAACGCTACAGTTGCAATCCTGCTCATGCATTCAGGCCACGCTCTTAATCATATTGCGTGTTGTTAGGAAACCGATTTCACGTAACACAATGCGTCGTCAGTCCTTGAATCTGCTAGCAAAGCAAACAGGTGAAACGTAGGAAGGCTAAAACATGAGCAGAGAAAGCAAACAAACTCAAGATGAAAGTGAATAAATCACAACAAAAGTTGCGACAATTTAAAACTGGAAAATAAGTCTCTCTCAAGTAATTACGTTCACTGGAACTGCAAATCAAATTGAGGCTATAGGTTTAAGTTGGATATTTCTGCCACCTACTAACTCTAACACAAAGAAAAAAAAACTCTATCTGAAGGCAATGATTACATACCAAAGACCTACCCAGGCCAGTAACCAGCTTGGAACACCAGGGGGGGTGAAGAGCTTTCCGAGAGTGGCCCAAAATTTTTAGACTATGTCCAATACTTTTAAATTATATCCAACGTATTTTTCCAGGAGTGAGAAAAAATTTTGGGGTGGTTTCGCCCCTGCGCCCCACCTGATTACGGGCCTGGAACTACCACAAATGGGCTAAACGTTACAAAATACAAGCACTTTTCTTTAAAAATCTGCCTATAGAATCCTTGTATATCTCACATGTGAGCAGTATAGTTACTTGAATACAGGTATGTGCAAGTTCGATTCATCGATGAAAGAAGAAAGCAGATCCCAGTCGGCTGATTCTTCAAAAGCTTACAGCAAACGTAGAGCTTTTGATTGTTTTCTGTAGGTAGAATCTTTCTCCCAAATCAACGGTATTAAAAAATATTTTCAAAAAATTAAAGAATGTTTTTTAAGCATGCTCAAATATGTACTTATTGCTCTTTTCAGTAACTCCAATCCTTTTCACAGTCGTGGGCATCCGCAGGTGGGGAAACAGGCATTCGCCCCCTTGAAGATTGGGATTAGGAACCAAAAATTGTTATAAAATCTGAGGTCAGCAGCTCACTTCCATCTAATCTACAATGTCAGATGAACGCTTGTCTTTTTCATGTATGATGAGCGTTCACCGTGAAAAAATCAGCAAAGACAAACAAGGTTTTATTAAATGGGTGATAGATCACTTGAGACGAGGTCCCAGATGTTAGCAGCTCTTGTGTTTAGGTGACGCTGGCAAGTTTTGGTAGGTAAAATAAAGTCATAATTTATGCTTTCGGTAAGACCGTGGCCATGGGGTAATGGGGAAGCAGGGGGCAAGGTCCCCACTGGGATTCGGAAATTTGTTATTTTCCTATTAATTTTTAGTAGAAAAACGTTTTTCTGTTAGTTCAGAGTTGGTAAAATTAAATTCCACCACTCTTGCTGTCCCTGGAAAAAAGTTCGACGTCCATGACCGTGACAATGCTTCTTTCGTTAAAATAATATTTATTTTGCGCCAGACTCATGGTCCATATCACAAGGGTATTCGCAAAGCACATTTACACAAAACTGGTTAGTCACAATGCAGTACAGAGTAAGGGTTAGATCAGTGTTTTTCAAACTTTTTTATTCCATCGCCCCCTTTTCACTCTCGACACGTCCTTTTCGCCCCCCAATCCTGATAAACCAAACACAGGGTAGTAGATTTAAACAATTTTATTTAAAAAGTATTAAATAGCTGAACCAAGCCATTGAATAGCTGAACTAAGCCATTGCATTACGACGCTAATATTACGTTCAGAATTCTTGTGAAAATAATTCAGGCCTACGGAGTCGGAGCGCCGGAGCTGGGCATTTTGCCTGGGGCCGCCGAAGCTGAAATTAAAAATCAGGAGCCGGATCCGGAGTTCAGTTGAAAATGGATTTTGTCGCGTATTTTCATTGGTCAATAAATCGACCACGGCGTAACGTCGTGTCTTCACGTTTCGTCGGCGTCCGGAATTAAGTCACTGAATCCTGAGCGCCTTTGGTGGTCGTGTCTTGCAGTTCGTCGCGGTTCGATATTACTTCGCCGCAGTTCACAATAACCATTGCATTTAGGTATATGGCATTCTGGTTTTATCTGTTTAAATCGGAAATATTACTTACAAATCGAGGTTGGCGGTTAACGTAAATGGTTTCTATAATATTCTGGGTTACTCTCTTCCTAAGTGTGACTTACAAATAATGTGCGGAATATAAACACACAATACTTTGAGTAACTACACATTACAACGTCCTTGTAGACTAAATGTTTTTAGTCGTTGCTGTGTTCCAGTTTCATTCTCTTGGAATTCAGTCCATTTCTTGGCATGACTTTGATGTTCCCGTATTCTTTCCAATCATTGCTATTCAATGAGACTATCAAGAAGTTTCTAGGTCGCTTTTCGGACTTGTTTCTAAAGTAGTGGAATTCTTCAACGAGTCATTTTTCCAAATCAAAGGAAATTTCTTGTTGAGGATACAACGCGAACTCAACACTTGCCCATCAAAATCGCGCCCAAGGGGGCGATTCCGCACACTTTGAGAAACACTGGGTTAGATGATAGACACAGACAACATATGGAAATGCCAAACACCGAAACAAAGCACCAGCTCTAACTGCATTCACTCATCATCAGATTGTAATCCGGCAGTGGGAAAAAATGAAGACAATTTAACGTCAGGTTCACAACTAAATGGCCAAAATCGTCGCAGGAGGATGTTCACAAAAACATGTGAATTATTCATAAAAACATGTGAATTGTTCACAAAAACATGTGAATTGATCAAGGTTTCAAATGTTTTTGCTAGATGTTTTTATTGGTTAAAGCTGACAAAGTTTGTTTTCACCAAATTTCAGTTACGATTTGATGACTGGTACTCTACTAGTTTCATGAAATAAAATTTATTACGTATGTGGCTTGCGCACATCCACGACATGGTGAGGGTATATAGAGGCATTACAAAAAAGCAAAAATTATTAGGCACCACGCAATGGCCTATCTATGCAAAGTGGCGCCCGTGGCAAAGTTTAAGTGTGCGCTCTATATAATAATTCAAATATTAGATATAGGCTCAGTTGTTATGAAAGGTAAACCATGTTGAAAATCAATGTTTTAAAACCGAGAACATTTGTGTTTAGCGTTGCTTACTTTTCAGCAAATAAAATCAATTAAATATAAGGACCACAACATATTTCCATTCCCATTTATTTTTATTATGAAGAATATCAAAACAATTAAATGATAACGTTGTCATAGTTTATAGGTATACATCAGTGGTTTTCATCCTGGGGTTTGCGCCCTCCGTGGGGATCATTTGCCTTTTTTCTAGGGGTGGCGATAGCTTCTAATAAAAATATTTAAAATTTCTTCTATATTTTACATATCGTATGTAGAATCACTTTTTGTTGTAGCTAAAATAATAGGATCACCTGGCAAAAATGATTGCCTACTTTTTCATTCCAAAATGTTTTAAGTGTGATTATGACCAGTACAGTACTGTTGTGTTTGGCAACGCATGAATAACTTTGTGACATAAAAATGTGCTGTGTTTTCAAATTTGTTGGCTGAATGCGATAGCTAACTTGGGAGTTATTCTAATTTTCAATGAGTTGCATTAAGGAGTGATTTGCACACGGCACGGGTCTCTCTTACTGGTGCTGCCATGTGCATGAATGTAATAAATGAATCTTTGTTTAACATAGTGATATCGTGAGTCATTTTTTAGTCATTGTGATTTTCTATTGTGCAAACACAACTGTATTACGTATGCCTCACTGGAAATTATCGGAAAGGTTCGTTAGGTTAAATTGGGTTGCAAAATGGGTCACTGCGTAAAAAAGGTTGAAAACCACTGGTCTACATAGTGTTGCCTGACAAAATTGCATACTATACAAAAAGACCAAGCAACATATTACAACTGCAAATGACAATTTCTTTTGAAATGGAACACATTTAATTTGAACTGCACAATAAATGATTTAATGCAAGTCATGTACCACTTGCGTTCAAAAAACAAAATTTTATCGAAACATAAACAAATCCAGCCTTTTCCGGTTGAATTGGACAAAAATGCTAATTAAAACAACACTTTCCCTGCCTTTATCGAAGCAAGGTCTTCTGTGATTTCATCAAAGCAAGCTTTCGCTATTTTGTCCCTTCCATTCTCATCAAAGCTAGATCACACAACCCGCCCTGACTTACTGTTAGTCATTGAGGCCTGGAGGTATGAAAGGATAGGTTTTAGTTTACTGGAAGTTCGTTCACGGATTGCAATACAATCACTGCCATCGTCAGCATTATTTGCAAAGCAATTCGAAGAATGTCAGGACTTCAGGACGCGATAATTTTAAGTTGCACGACTTGAGAATAGCATTTTGCAATCAAGAATCTTATAGTACTATTGCTTATCATCTAGATCTGTGCTGTACACAGCTCCTAAATTACAACACGCAGATTTTAGTTTTTCACAGTTAGGAACTTTTCACAAAATTTTTGAGGGCCAAATATTTTGAATTTAAACGAGCGATAATCTTGGTTTGGGACACCGCGTCTCGAAGCACAAAACGTTAAGGCATGCTAGAAATTTGGGAAGCATTGCCCCTTTGCTCCCTTCCGTTGGCTACGCCTATGTTTCACAAAGCCTTGTACATAGAACAGAAAGCAAAACGTGGACAAAAAAGCTAGCTCTGAACAAGACTAACAAATCTATTTTACGAGTTGACATTTTTGCTCAACTGGTACGGCAAGGATACTAACTGTTACTTTTTCGAGGACTAGCTAATGCATTCTACATTATGCTCTGGACTTGGGCCTTGTATTCAGCCAATTTATCGGACAATAATGGCAATCGAATAAGTTTCGTATAGTTGGAGTGGGCCGCAGCAGTAATTTGTAAATCTGTACCACCTCAACAGCAGTTATTTGAGCAACAGTCACATTCTCACAGCCACGGTCTTGAACTCATCTCAGCCAGATTCTGACTTATATCCTCTTGCCTGAAATGCAGCAGTACGGACTGTCTTATACTTTCTTATAACCTGAGAAGGACGAGGTCTCGTAGCTATGGCAAGCGAGAATTCTTGTTCTGTCACAATGGCTGTCCGTCGTGTTATGCCAAAATACCACAGTTTTGTCATAATGCGTGGTAGTGCTGGAGCAACCCGCTTGACTAGGTAAGGACGCTGTGTCTATGCAGCTTTGCAGTTTATGAATGTATGGGGCACAAAATAGAGGTTTAAGAAACTGTAAATGATGGTTTGAATTTTGCCAAGCGATTTTCCGCCCCCATCAAAGTGGCGCCCATGTCACGTGCCATGGCTGCCATACCTAGATACGCTACTAGCACCACGATGCACACAGAAGGTTTAGATTGCTACGCATAGAGAATGCTGAAGAAAAACAGAAATCAAGACAACGCACAAGCAACCACTACATTTGGTCACCGAGTACAAGAGAGTAACGTAATGGGGGAAGAATGAAGGTTTGTAGAAAGCATCAGACCTTTGAAGTGATTGGATAAACAATTTGATGAAGACCCACATTGGCGAATGAAGCCATACAGATAGTTTCGAAACAAGGCATCAAAAGTCCTGAAATAATGGGTAACCTGGTGTGGGCTAACGCTTGCATTTCTGGTTATGTAATGCACAATTTGGTAGTTATTGTTGTAGGCACTTCGTAGGCGCTCCATACTACTTAAAGACCATGGCAATGCTTGTTTGAAAAGAAGTACCCTGCTTGGAAAATCTGCAGATTGCCTATTTTGTAAATTATCGCAATATACCTGATTATTTCTGCTAACGATGGAAATTTTTTTGACTGTTGCCGTAACTTGGGCCATTTTCTTTTTGATGCAGAAAAGGTAAAGCGTTTTGTGAACGTCTATTTGCATTGCATGGTCACGACAATGAAAAGGATAAAAATGTCGGCGGTGCTTCCTGGGAAAATTTCTGCGGACGCCCGTGCTCACAGTTGTCGATATCTATATCAAAAGTGTATGAAAGTCATTGCAGTCTCACAACTGTTAGATACATTTTTTGTTTCGTTTATTCGACTGTTTATAATTCCTTATGATCGCCACAGTTCAAGTCATGCGCTTCTTTGAAATTTACACAAATTGAGCAAAATAACCAGTTATAAAAAAGTAAATGCTGTAATTTAGAATTTCCGTCCTCCGAACCTTCCTTCAACACAGTTCAAATTCCACGGGAAAATGATCACTGATCCTTTTAGCCTAGAAAACAACTGCAATATTTAAATTGTGTTACAGTGCAAAGAGACTAAACAAAATAGTTTTTGAATAATTTCCAAAGGACGCCAGCACAAAACCATAATGTTTCGCCCAGTTTAATTCTGCAAGTAATGTTATTCTTTGTATATACCCTCATATTTTATGTATGAAATGCCAGGTGTTGTAAACTTAGCAAAATAACGCGTGTTTTGAGAGAATCATTAAATATTTTACATGCAATTTGATGACAAGGGACACTGACCCAATGCATTTACACCAAATTCTCATACGAATGTGAAGACGACATCCAAGAAAAAGAACAATAAACTATGACAAAAAGATTTCTACAAAGACTTAACCCTGCTCAGGTAACCTCTGCCCAATTTAGGCAAACGGTTTTTCTATTTAAATTAAAAATTAGTTAACGGTCACGTGGAAACCTGGTTCTTTCAGTAGCTGCATTTTTTCAGACGGTCTTTCGGGCAGTCCTATCAAAATCTGCACAAGTTTTGTAGTTTTCGATGGGGAACAAAATTTTGCCCAAATTGACCCATGGTTACCTGAGGTGTAACAAAATTCCTTCGCAAAGTTCCCTCCTAAGGTAACCTTGACCAATTTGGGCAAAATGAGTTGGTGCATGTAGGTTCACTAGCAAGCCACGGCAACAACCTTTGACCAACGCCAGCACGGGAGTAGATCACACGAGTGCAAGCCCTGACGACGCAAATCAATTTGGCACGAATGGCTCCTGCACAGCTCGTGGTTTTCATTGAGAAACAGGCATAAGAATGTATGACGCCTTCTCCGTTAGAGGAAAGAGATTGGAGCCAGAAAGGGCCTGCACCGTGTGCACTTGCGGTGTAAGGTCAAAGGGTTTTAATGAGGGCATGATGAACCTTGTGCTTCTCTTTTCCTAACTGAAGTTTCTAGAACTCTGGCTCAGCCAAAAAAGGCTTGCTCCTTGTTTCGCCTGCACTTGTGCTAAAAGGTCAAAGCATTTTACTGAGGACATGAACTTTGAGACCAGACAACGCTGTGGAACCTGTCCACCATCAAACAGAACAAAATGAGGTTCATGTGCCAACTGCCAACGATGGGGAACACTTGTCTGCAGTGATTGCATTCAAGTTTTCTGCAAAGATTACTCACACCCTGGAATACAAATACCGGCTGATTTCTACCCGGAAAGGAGTAGTGGCCACGTGGTCCCTAGGTGGAAATCACCCGACGTTATGGTTACTTTGAGTTTTTTGTTTCCTTTTTGATGCCTTGACATTGTAAAAATTGACAAAATTCACTAATTTATAGTCTTCATATTTCAAATTTGGGGGCTTATCCCACAAAATCCCCCTGTGGCGACGGGACTGGCTGTATGTGAGACATGAATGTCAATAGCAGTGCCGCAATCAATCTGATTGCCCAAGAATAGTCGTAAAGCATTTACCCATTTTGGGCACGTTTACCTTATGTGCCTGATTTTCGTAAAAAATTAGCCCATTTTGGGCAAGGTTGATTAATGTGGCTGAAAATTGCAATGCAAACAGAAAAAGTTCATGTCTCAACCTAATTTACCCTTATTGCAGATAGAACTAAAAGCATGAAATGGGGTTCTGTTTAAACCTTAAACCGACCATCAATGACGTCTACTGGCGGAATTTTTTGATTTTTCTTTACTTTTTCGTTCATTTGTTAAGAGCACTTCCCACATTTTTGTTTGGAATATTGCTTTTGTTCTTCATCATACAAAAAATTTTCCGAAATCAACACGTTGTTTCTTTCTGATCGGATGAGCTTGAGAAGACTTGCTAAGTTGTACAAAAGCCCAAGCGTGCGTCTAAACCTGTCAGTTAGCCCAGTATAAGCGAATAAACAAAATCTGCCCATTTGGGGCAAGGACAACAACGGTGTTTGTGTTTAGAGGTTACTTCAGCAGGGTTAAACTAGCACATTTTTCCAAGGTTATTGTTCTGAGTCATTATTAAAAAGTGTAGCAAGTCTTTCAAACAGTTTGTCAAAAGGTGATATAAAACTTGTAATGTCAATTTTACAGTCCCAGATGCTGGTGCCAAAGGGTAAGCCGATTGTCCAAAAGTTGAATCATAGCGCTAAATGTAGCAATGTTTCGCGTTGATGTTAAGAAAAGATTTTTCATTTACGGAAGTAATCGACTTTAAAAATTATTTTACAGCAATAAAGAAGTGATAGTTTTGTTTGAATCACTGAAAATTTAATGCATTCTTATTCTGAGAACTGACGTCCAGTTTTCCAGGATAGATTTTTCTTCAGGTAATTCTGGCTGACAATGGACATTAGCCAAAAAAAGCAATTTACGTTAAACTTGAGAAAGTTTTTGCTTAATTACGAAATTCCTAAAATGATAGTTTCTCACCTCTATTGCTGGATATTGAACATCAAATCTGAATACAACCCCAGTATCAGGCCTCCGTGCGTTATTTTTCATTCCTTCTCCGGCTACAATAATGCTTCATGAAATGATAAAGTTCATTGTTAGCAACGATGCAAAATTATATTGCTTGTTATAGACATACTTGTAACTGGCTACTGATTCTTAGACTATTCTTCGTTAAAAACTTCAGTACTAATTGATTTGACAGATCTATTTCTTTTGATTAAGTTGAACCAGCGAATGCACTTTGCGTGAACGACCACAACAGCCTAATCTTTTTTTGGTTCAAAATCGAAAAGGATGATAAATACTTGCCCAAGTTTTTGAAAAAGTGATAAAATTTATAAATGCATACAGGTTGTACGTGTACACCATGGCAGAAAAGGATCTACATTCTCTTCGAGGTGCGCTTGTTACGGTCAAGGTTGAAACATTTTAATTCCGATTTGCCAAACTACACAACGAAAACTGCAGAAACGTAATGCGCATGCACAACCTATTCAATGGGAGTAAATTAGAAGGCATAAATTAAAATTACCAATTTTTTACTACGAAGATCAAGTTTGAGGAGACATCAGGTTTTACCCACTTTTCCACATTAACCACTTTTGCGCAGTTCAACTTCAACGTTTTATGATAAAGCGCTTCTATGCTAATATAATGAAGGGTTAAAGGATCTGCTTCGTACAACGAGATTTTGCATGGAAGCTAGAAATATTTAACACGCCCATGTTTCAAGTGTTCCAAGAGATCACACATTATACCAGGGGTGGGGAACATATTTACTATGACGGGTCGCATGGATTATGCATGATCACTGGCAGGCTGCAAAATCAATTACTTTTCTACTAAAAATCTACCTTTACCTGACTATGAGGAAGAGTGACGTTTCTTGATTTACATTCTGAGGAAAGAACTTATCTTGGAGGTTCGTTTTTGACGCAATGTTGTATTCCAAATTGGGTAACGAAAATTCTGATGCGCACCATATCAAATATTCACGCGGGTCACGAGGGCCGCAGATTCCCCAACTTTGGCCCAAGGGCGGCAAATTCCCCAATCCTTCTTTGTATGATTTAGCTTGGGTAACGCCCTGCTTTCAAAAACTTACAGGCACTTGCCAAGATTTTAATTTGAAAGTACTTCATCATTCCCTTCAACATACAGTATGTGTGCTATCAAATCCATAGCACTGACGTGAATCTTAAAAGATTAGAGTCATTAGTAGACTAAGCTATTTATCAGGAAAATGAAATATGCATTGATCAATGTAATAGACTACCCATGGTTTTGAGGTCGCAGGCTCAACTTTAATGAAAATTTCAAAACGACTGAGTGTACGCGATGTCAGAACCGAGCAATAAATTGACTAAACACACTAGATAATTTTTTTTCAATTTCTTGACATTGTACTGCTTTTAACTTTTTTCTTAATATCAAGTTTATTGTCGTTTCTTGCTCCACACGAAACGTTGCTGACTGGCAAAATGCGCTCATCAAACAAACTGCTACTGTATATACATTTAACTGTCGCACAAAGACTTTTTCGCATACCGATCGTAAGCCTTGTTTCCCAAAACGTTTGTGTAATCGGTGTCAGTGGTGATCCACCGAAACCTTGGATCGTTTCTCAACGGAATTTCATTTCTGCTACAGGGAGTGATGTAAGGTAGATCAGCATTCAGATCGCCAGCAATGATGCTGTCCTGTTCGAAAAAAACATTATGCCCATCACTGGCCAACAATTTTTTATTTTCTGTTGCACAAGTTTGTTCAACTTATTCTACGCAATATTCGTGGCTGATTTCGCATCACTAATTAGTTTTATTCTGCATGCTTTAGTTTACATGCAATCGGCATTTTTAATATTCTCATATTAGTGGCATATTGTACATGTTTTTGTACAGTTTAACCTAATAACTTGTCACTCTTCACTCTTTTTCACCATCTTATGCATTTTTCTGAATCATTGTCAACATCAGCTTCTCATAGCTGACTGGTTTTTACTTGGTCGAGCAATTTTTGCGAGTTTGCTGCAGTAGCTTACAGCACATGGGCCATGAGTCTGTGTGTTGTAGTCTGTCTAAAACACGGCACAAGCGGCGAAAATCAATAATTCTGGTGAATTATAGCGAAAAAATAGGGCACGTTGTCGGTAGGCTACGTGAGGTATTGCGGGGAATGTGAAGGCTAGGCTACCTGTTCATTGAAACACTGAAAGTAAGGCCTATGCTTTTATGCAGTGAGTATGCACTCTGGTTTGCTGTAGTACAGCACATATCACAATTGTTAGTCTCTTCTGTCTGTAATATGACTAATTATGGCAGAGCAAGTGAAAGTTATTTTTTCTGGTTCTGCCTACGATCAAATAGCTTCCGGAACCTTATAAAACTAAGCAAGCTGTTGATAGGCTACTGAGGTGTTAAGTCTTGAGAGGAATATGCGCTTGTGCAGGCTAAACCAGTACAGTAACTGTTCCCTCTACGCAGCATAAGCCCTATGCCATTCAGCCTGGTTACTACTCTGTTATTGTGTCACTCGTTTTCAAACTGTAGGTTTTTTTGGACTGTGTTTAATGCCAATAATGATCTCTTTCAAATACATCACCTTGATCAGTTTCAGTTTTAAACATGACTTCACCTAGTGCAAAATGTAAAAACAAAGCTGATTCATTTTGTGACATCTGTGGCATGTGTGCACTTCCTCGTCAAAGGCACAATATATTATTGTTTGTAAAGCGTGCTTACGAAGCATATTCTAAAGTTTCTCTTGGCGATCAAGATAAAAAATTGGCTCCCCACATTGTGTGCCACAACTGCAAAGAAATATTTCGAGACGAGACAAAAGGAAAGCGAAAGGGCTTACTTTTCGGTGTACGTATAGTGTGGCATGAACCCAAATATCATCTCGCTGACCGTTATTTATGTTTGGTAAAAACGAACGTTATTGGAAAGAAAAACGGACAAAACATCTCTTGTCCCTCAGCGCTTTAACCAGTGAGAACTGAATGACTTCTTGCGTGATTTAGATCTACAATATCCAGCCAAGCAGCTGAGATCTTAGCTTCCAGTCACAATGAAAAACACATGCTGCGTATCTCAGCAAAGGTGTTATATTTCAGAACAAGAGGTTAACTCTTTCTGACATTTCTAAGGAAGAATAACAACGTATTTTTTTGGGTCCAACGGTGGCTATTCCAGCTTAAGGATCGCAACTGATAGCGTTCTCCTGATCTTTGGAATGTTGAGTTGGCGCATGCAAGAAGTGATGAAATCCCAAAACGAAAGCTTGACAGCCGAGCCGACATGGGGTATAAACTCCGGGAATATGGAATCCAGCTCCGTAGACTTTCTTGGGTTCAGGGGGCAGAGGGCGAGAGCAAGCTCCTCTGGCCTAAGAAGGTCAGAGATACTGTGACTCTCAGGTCTTGGGACCGTCCATACGTTGGAGAGGTTCTTGTTGATAAGCCTGGCAGACACGTTGCCCACAGTCCCGTGTGCCCTGTTCGTCACAAGCTGCGAGGCGATGAAGTTTGCCGAAACGAGACACAGGTGAGAGAAGCGTCCAGAACTGCTAGTGAGTTTGTTGATGGTGCTCAACGTCTACGGCAAGAGTGCAAGAAGTACAGACAAGCTGGTTATTCCCAACTTCTCATAAGCTAGGTCAGTCCTGAGCAGGAAGGACGGCCTTGCCACGTATGTCAAGGAGCGATTGGAATAAAGAGTAGTCGATCAGTGTCCAGAGCAATCAGAGACTAAGTGGTTGTGCTCAGACGTAGCAGGATCTAAGATCATCAAAGTCTACAAACCTCCACGCTCGTGACTCACACCACGCCCATCGTGATGTTCCCACACCTTAGTTTGTATGTTGGTGACTTCAACTGCCAACATGTCAACTGGGGTTACAGCAAAAACATCTCCTGGCGACTTCAAATGCCAAAATGTCAACTGGGGTTACAGAAAAAAATCTCCTGACAGTCCAGAGCCTGGACTCCCGGGCAACAGCCAACAACCTCTGGCTGCTGTACAACACAAAAGGAGCAGTAATTGTCTTCTCTCACCGATGGAACATCGGCACCAATCGGGACCTGGCCTTCACCAGTGTCCACCAGGACAACCAGCTGCCGCACAGACGTGTTCTAGGAAGGACCCTGCGGTTACAACACCGACCCTCTCTCATAACGCCACTCAGCGTTCCTGCCCGCAGCGATCAGGTGAAGCGTTGGAACTTTTGCAAGGATGATTGGAAGCGTTTTTGACTCCTTACAGATGAATCCGTTGAGAGATTGCTACTTCCGGACACATCAAACGTCAAGAAGGCATACCAAGTGTTTTACAAGAACCTGCTATCTGTGGCTAAACAATGCATCCCACCTGGCCATCGCAGGAACTATGTGTCATGTTGGGACAATAACTGCGAGATGTTTTATCGCTCCTTCCTCCGAGCCCCAGTGGGGACCGACTCTGATAGAGCGGCTTCGTCCCTCCTTTCTCGGCTCGAACAGAATAAGCAGGAGCGATGGGAAGAAGCTGTCAATTCCATTGACTTCTCGCACTCTAGCCACAAGGCGTGGAGCACCATCAATAAACTTACTGACAGGTCTGGACGGTCGTATTGACTGTGCCCCGCATCAGCAAACTCCATCGCCTCACAACTTGCAGTTAACGGGGCACACTAGACCGGGAACCGCGAGTCCATCAGGCTCAAGAAAAGAAACAGCTGTCTGACCTATAGAAGATCCTAACACCTGAGGAAAACATGACCTCTGGCCCTTTTAAGCCAGAAGAGGTTGCTGTCGCCCTCAGGCGCTTGAAACAAAGAAAGTCTCTTGGTCTGGATTCCATCTTCGCAGAGTTTATACTCCACGCCATGTCAGCTCTCAAATCTTGGTTTTGCAATTTTCTCACTTCCAGCTTGCACCAACTCAAAATTCCAAAGATATGGAGACGAATACTAACAGTTGCCATCCCAAAGCCGGAAAAGCCATTGAGGAACGTAGAGAGCTACAGTATTAGCCTATATGCCTGCTGTGTGTCTCCTTCAAGATTCTCGAGGGACTCATCTACACTCGTGTAGAAGCAATCATCGACCCATTTCTCCTGCAGGAGCAGGCAGGCTTTCGACACGGGAGGTCAACCATAGATCAGGTCACGCCCTTGACACAGGACATCATGGGTAGCTTCACCCTTACCACTGGCAACGGTAAACCGAGCAGGTTAAAACGCTTCAAGAACGGCGTCCCGCAGGGATCCATCCTGACACCTTTTCTCTTCAACATCTACATCTCAACGTCTAAGGTCAATACAAATGCGAATTTGATCTTGCGAGGGGAAACAAAGCCTGCGTTTGGGTTTTGTAGGATCCCAATGGAAAATTACGCTACAATTTCATCCATAAATTATTCACAGGTGGAGACCCAACTTCCACAAGGTAAAAAGTCTGGGATGTCGAATGGGTAAAACGTAGAATGCCTAAATTCTTGGATACTTAAAAGCTCCATGTAAACAGCAATCTTGCATATGCTACCGATTGGGAACTGGAACATGACTTCACTTACAGTAAAAGCACGAAATGGTTGGGTAAGCCAAACGATAATCTTTGGATGTTAATGGCATCTCTTCGACTGAGCGGGCTGGTTTAAACTGTGTGGAACTTGGCGATTGATAGAAGCTTTTCTCTTTGAGCGTTAAGCTAACGAGGTCTCCTGAGGCTGGGGACACTCGTAAGACTCTAACTGGCAGGCTGCGTTGATGAAGCTGGATGAACGGGTTAGCATGTTGTAGTTGAAGTTGATAGACCACTCCATGTGTTTAACACAGATATCGGACCCACACTCAAGTGCGCAGTACTGTAAGTCGTGGAAGAAACTAAAGATGCTCGGCAAAGGATAAGAGCTAACGACTCCACAACATTGTTCGGAAATTCCAATGCCCACGTTGAAAACAACGTAGAACGGAAGGCTACTGCTGTACCCGTACTGCAACAACGAACTTTATGAAAATTATCTTCCAGCACAAAGATTTGCATAAGTACATCAGAGAACGGATTGGTTGGGCCAACAGTTGCTCATTAATTTCAGCATCGTTTCGGCTGACCTGTTCCAATCAGTGTAGGGCGTTTTTGTCAAAAGGTTGCAAAACTGTCGAGCGATCACCACTTTGTGGTCTGTACCGTACGTCTAGAAAATTAACAGGTCTACAGGAACGTGTAGGATGAGGATATCCTACTGAGTAAACCTGGTGGCTCTGATGGACAAGGTCTTACGAAGCCCGTTGCCTTGCTCCAAGAACTTTCGGAAAGCATAGCGGACGTTGAAGACGAGTGGTCACCTTTCAAAGCAGCTGTAGTGTTGCAACCTTTATATTGCGTCGTCGTGAGTCAGGGAGAGAGTTTGCTAGAAAAATTTGAGGGGTTATTGTGTATACTACACAAATATTATTTGTTTGCGTTTCGACGACATCACCATGTTTTCTCAACCGAAGTACGACCTCTTTGTAAACATGGCAAAATTTGAAAATGAGGGGCAATTTATGGAAATGATATCTTTTGGGGACAATGGCCCAAGTGCTATCCTGGCTACACCCATGGCATTACGGCAGTTGCATAATACTGCGTTATTGCTTGACAATGATAATGTGAATATTAGTGTACAATGACACTAGAACTAGTGCTGTAAGTAAACATGAGAAAAGATTGCCACTGCTGATAGTGGTGGTATAGCAACTGGTACTGTACAATAGTGCTATATGTATATCTAGCACTGCGTTTAATATGAAACCACATTACTGTTGAGAGTTGGGATTAAATAGACATAAAGATACTTAAAAGTTGTGATAATCAATTCAAATTTACTAAAGTCTGAAATGAAATGTACTGCTACTAAAAACCACAATATTCTCACTGGAACTTCTAAACCACATATATCAAATCGAAAACCACAAGTTCTTTTGGTAAACTACTAGCAGTGGAAACCGTGATCTGTATATTGCAGGCTACAGACCAGCGCATGACGTCGACTTGCAAGAAGACTAGACAAATCAGTCACATGATTGAGTGGTATTTATGCACCCACTGATTTGGTTAATTCAAATTAACGAACACAATTATCAGCAATCATGATAATTCAATTTGCATAGTAAATCTCTACCCTGCGTCTATAGGTAATCCAATGGCAATTTCCATTTTCCGAATTTATTCCCCGGCTGTATGCTGGGTGTTTGCAACACTAATTTAATCACGAAATATGTACAACTGCATTAACTTTTGTCACAAAATATTGGGGGGAAATATCTATTGTAACTCCTCTTGTCTCAAACATTGGGGAGTATCCGCACTGCGCAGACAGCAATAGAGGACATCCACCGCTCGACTAGCTTCAATTTAATACTGCTGCTATCAACACAGCCTTACAAGTAGCCCTGATAGCATCGCCACAGTAGCTTCATCTGGTTCTCGGATTTGTGGACAGAAGCTACGCGGTGTGAGGATTTCTGGTTGTTTAAAGCAACTGCCATTTCATCAGAAACTTTGACTTGTGAGGAGCACAATTTATCGTGACAACAAATGGCAAAAAAGTAACTATTTGAGGGAATCAGCTGGTAAAAGATGCTGTTTGATCAAAGAATCTTGTCTGCAACGCCTAGTTTCAGATTCTTTGAAGCCAGAATACGGTGATGCGAAAAATGTCATGGACCAATCGGTAAAAATGCCCCGAATGCAATCTTGGGAAAACATCAGGCTAAACTACATTCCAACTACAAGCAACCCAACAAAATGCTATTGCAAACTATTTAGCCTTGTCCGTCGCAGATGATTTAATACTGCTAAGTTCACCCAACCTCAAAAAAGGGCAAATTTCAGTAATTGGGGCCATCTTTGACTGATGGATGAAGTATTTCACAATTTATTTTAACCCAGCTTCTTTCATCATATTAGGCACACAAGAGGTGCATTTGGGTGAGGAAAATACCATCACTGCGACAGAAGTCTTTCTAACCGTCCCAATACTGAAGTTTGTTAAAGTTACTGGCTGCAACGATTTCTGTCCGGTTTTTTCTTTGACAGCGCATTTTCATCTACTGAAATTTGACAGGAATTCCGTAAAATTGTTATTTTTCCCAAAACTGAAGTAAAGAGTGAAAAACGTTCTCCATTTCTTTCTTGCCGATTCACAGAACCATGAAAAACTGCTATGAAGAACTGCCTTGTCTCTCTTGACTATTTTTGTTCTGAAAATTTACAAACTCTATCTTGATTAACCTAATTTTGATACATTTTTCAGCACTAGGGACAACGGCAGCGTTAGAAAGCTATCTCGTCTCTAAATTGATCACCACATCAAGTTTCCTGTCACAGCATTTGATGCTTTGGACCAGTGGTGTAGGAGCCAGGGAGTCAAAAGGTTTTTGTCGAAAATCTGGCAAAATCACTGGAAAACTGGATAAAATCCCATAAAATCCAGGCACAAATGATGCCAATGTTGTTTGACTTCAAAAAATTCCTCCCAACATTTGCAGAAAAACACACGAAGAAATTTTTTTGGAGGTCGCATCAAAAAACGTCTTCAAAAACATTCAGAAACACATAAAACATTTCAAAAATCCCTCGCAAACCGAACATTTGCCTACTCCTACACCTATGCTTCCGACCGAAGCCACATATCCGCATCCATTCGGCAGAGCACGTATTAACCTAACATCTCTACCTGCTCACTTCAAATGTCCGATGATTTTACACTTATTTTATTTTTCACCCATTATGCTCCTCATCTGACGCGACCTTAAGTATGAAATCAAACAGAAATACATATTGGGGTGTTTTGATGTCTGCACAGTATTGCTCTTCTTTTGCCGTTAGTTGTGTTGTTGTAGGGAATTTCTGGGTTTGAAGTGCGTGGTTGTACTAAGACTTTTGTTTAATATTTATGAATTTTTTTGTTCTCGACAATAATCTGACGAAGTAGTTTGTGTATTAGCCATTCAAATTCCAAACCAAACGTCTTACCGTCTGAAGACGAAAACTTCAGTTTAATTGCCGATGACTAACATGAAACTATCAGTTATCCAAAACGCTTAATCAAATGGAAAGGATGTAAACAAGCAGAAATATTTTGTTCATGGCAGTGTCGTTGCGGAATTTTAACTCTTCATTCAATAATATTATTTAGGCATGGATGTCATTTAGCAACTAGTCCAACACTTCCGCACTTACGTGAGTATGGAAATGTTCTGAAGTCCAGTCATAAACTTGAACGAGGTTGTTTAATTCATCCTCAGTAGCATCTCTCTCTGGCTTTGCGTGCAAAGGAATGTATGAGAATGTCTTCTGCAAACCTAAACAAATATTAGTGACATTTTTGTTTATTAGTATAAAATACAATACGCATTACACACTTGACAAAACGAAGTTTCCTGAAGGTTAGGACATCAATCTTCTCTGACCACCACTAAACATATTTGAATTGTTTTTGTAAAATCTCCTCTAAAGTGTTTATCAAGAAATTGGAACCTTCATGTTTTTACAGTAGAATGTCGTTAGTACTTGTGAAAAGTAACGTCTTAGCCTTAACCGACCGTGCATCATAAACAAGGAAAAGCGTTGACACCAGTGACATTTTGCTGGTTCGAAGTTAAAAATACTGATTGTTGAGAGCAACAAAAAGACCACTTTTGTTCTTTTGAGGTTTAGGTTGTTTTCATGAAGCTCATACCTGGAGCAAGTTGAAGAACGTGAAAAGCGATACGAAACGTCACAAAATGAGACAGGAAAACTTTCAAACTTTCACCGAAATCTATGAAATACGTAAAACCAGGACCGGCGCAAGTCATTCTAGCGCCCCAGGCCATGTCGATTTTCAGCGTCCCCTCGCAGCTTAATGACGTCATTCTGTTCAAACAACCGTGGCACGATCTTTTTGAACAATTTACATTATCTTTGCACATCTTTTGCCAGTGTGTCCTAGGTAAGGTCCATTCCAGCACCCTTTTACTTCCATATGACTTTTTACCTTGATCATAAGGCAGAAGATAGGACTTTAACAGAAGCTAATTAATTGCATTAATATCGAGTTCACGTGGTCACAAAGTTCATAAAAATATTATTCACAGTTCACACAAGTAACATCCAGCATTGACCTTAAACTTTGTCTTTCTGGTCTTTTTTGGCAAACTGACTGACAATGTCCTCAACAAACACGTGGCTAGATCCACCAATCTCCCTTGCAACATGGTTGTGTGATTTTATCAGCCTCAGTTGAGAAATTCTCTTTTCCCAGTGACTACGGACGCAGAGAGGGTTAGCGCAATTTGGAAGCCTGCTCATATGTTTGGGAAACCTTTTGTCAGACTGTGTCTGTGAAGAAAATGCAAAATGTCCAGAGGATCTTTTCGAAGTAATTATACACAGAGTTCCTCTGTGTGCGTCAATATCATAGCCATGTTTAATGTTTATCAGGGGTGTAGTGGGGTGGGAACGTGTTACCACACCTTTTTGCACTAATAACGTTACTTAAAGATTTAGATTAGCCTACATAAAAACATAGCTGCGATCTCACAGATGTACCAGCGACACGCATATTTGCACTGCTTAGTCAAACGTCTATAATAAAACAGGAAGATCCAGTGTGGAAATCCTTGTAAGCGACTGCTCACTTTATTCGGACTATTCGGTGCAGTCTTCCTTTTTATTTGGTGTGGGAACGTCGTTCCCACACCTGTTTTTTAGCATTATACACCTGATGTTTATTACAAGGTTTTGCAGTGATGAAGAAAGAACCTGGTTTGGTTTGCTGGACTGGACATTTCTGAATGTCATCTGAATGTCGTAGAGAAAGCCGAAGACAGATCTATGCTCCTGTATCTGCTGAAAGCGTTTCTCATTAGATGAGATAGATATGTAGAATGTAGCGCACAAAAGTTGACCTTGAAGTTTTCGTCAGGATCCTCTATGACAGTTGTTCAACCTGGGGTCCATAAACCCCTTGGGTGTATATGAATGTGTTTTACGGTCTTACGGAGTTCTTAAAACCAAAATCCAACCAAGAAAATCCGTCAGTTTTTATCCACTCATTTGGCCCATTAGTCAGCTTAATCGTACCACAACTGTAGTCTGACATGTTCATATTGCTGACTTTTTTTATTCGATTTTGGTGACGTCAGTTGGAGGCAGGCCGAAGCCCGAAATTTGCTTCTTGCCAGGGCGGTTGAGGTGCTCATGCTCAGAAAGGCCAAATCTAATTTACCAATAATCGAAAAAAGTTTGACAAAACGAAGGGGTCCGCAGCGGTTTTGGGTGCAGTGAAAGGGTCCGTAGCAAAGAAAAGTTTGAAAACCACTTCTGTATGGTGTCATCGTCTGCGTTATAATCAAAGTGAGTTTCCTTTTTTCGGTTTGTGGCTAAAATGAATGCCATCAAAAAAAATTCCAACCACCTTGCAGCACCCCGCCTACCTCCATATCATGCTACAGTTTTTGCGATGATTCAACTGCAGAAGCGTCAGGCACTCGCAGTCGCAGGCCCATTGTTAATCTGGTGTCGTAAAAATCAACGAAGTTCCACGTACAGACCAAATCTCTGACGTTCGTGAACGCCCCTGCTGGAATCTGTTTGGTTAAATAAATTAAGGCGGTGCGTTCCATCATACAAGTTTTAAAGGTTAACTAAGCTACTAACATCAAAAATGCGGTTTCGGTACCGTTCCCCAACCTATGATTACACTGGATGGCTGAAAGATGATTTAGTGAAGGTATCGACATAAACCTCTAGGCCTACTCCGGAAGAAGTGGCGCAGTCAGGAAAAATCAAGAAATGAAAAAAAAGACATGGCAACCTTAAAATCTTGCCGTCAACCTGATGAAGTATGGCCTGAATTGCATGCTTGCTGGCCCTGTCAGAACGCTACTGACAGATTTGTAAGCACCCCAGGCAAGATCCATTACAGCACCCCACCTTTTCTAAACAAAGTTCCTTGTTTTATATTCCGTCACGTTATACATAACGAGCACACGCTAGACCACGAAGCTGCTATCACCAGACACAAAAGCCAATTACAAAATGGCTGACAGCGAGCAGCCTTGTGGATACGTCACCAAAGTTCTAATGGTCGGTTATAAACATTTAGGGACTGCACAAACCGATTTATCATCCATGACTTTTCCAACCATAACTCGCCAACCGATTGACCTAGAGAGGCGTTCAAATCCTCTAAATACACGGAAAGTCTACTAGTTTCGATTTTTAAAAATTGGGAAGTTTGGTTTCAGCTTTCGTGTGGGTGACGGCGTAATAGGGATACGTTTAGGCTTTTGTCGCCCACGTCATCCCTTTAGGACAGTGGTTCTTAACCGGGGGACACGTACCCCTTGGGGGTACCAAACACCGAAACAGGGGGTACGAAGCACCAACATTTTTAGGCATACACGCCCTGAAAATTTTAGAGACGTATTGTCGATTGTTGTGAGTGCAGTAAACTTTATCAGAGGCCAAGCCTTGAATCACGGTCTGTTCAGAGTTTTTTGTAACGAACTTTAAGCTCAACACAATGTTCTTCTTTACTACACGAAAGTGCCGTTGCTTTCCCGTGGTCGAGTGCTTATTCGTGTTCGTGAGCTGCGCAAAAAAATCGAGCAGTTTCTGAGACACGGAGGTAGTGGCATAGCAGAGCACCTTGAAAATGAGTTCATTATGTCTCTGGCATAGGCTACCTTACAGATATATTCAGCCACCTAAACGACTTAACACCTCTATTCAGGGAACGGCGATGAACATGATCAAAGCAAGGGAAAAGATCACTGCTTTCACTAATAAACTTCCAAGCTGTATTTATCTCATTTGATCAGGCAAATGCTAATTTTCTACAACTTGATGTAGTTTAAAATGGAAAAATCCTTACCCATTGCCATTAAAATATGAAAAGCATTGGCAGGTGTTATACGGCAGTCCTACCACAGATACTTTCAGCCAGGATTTCTGTTTCGCACGGTTGGATGCAAGACCCATTTATTCTTAACCTAAAATCTACGGATGACAATGGTGGAATAAAGGAAGATCCAGTTGAAATAAAAGCCAGTAGGAAAATTAAAATAAATTTCCATTTAATGCAGTTAGATACTTTCTGGTGCACGCAACTCAATGCTTCCCCGCAGTTAGCAAAAGCAGCTTTGAAAGTGCTTGTGCCATTTGCAACAAACTACTTATGTTAAAGCGGTTTCTCAACTCTCTTACACTTCAAATGTAAGGCCGGGAATCTTTCAGAACCCGATGAAAGACATGCGAGTGGCTATATCAAACAAAGAGCGCTCCTCACTGCAGCATGATCGTTGAAAAAAACAATAAAAGAGCCATTAATTATGTTTGGTTGTTTGTGTACTTTACTGTAAATAAATTGTATTTTTATTTCGTTGTAATGAAATTGTGTTAGTACAGTATCAATTACTATTTTATTTCAGACAAGGGGAACGAGAAAATTTGACAAAAGCTCAGAGGGTACGAGTGGGTTGAAAGGTTAAGAACCACTGCTCTAGGGGATTAAATACTTGATTTGTGTTTTTTTGGCCACAACCTGCCAGCCACAAACGCTAGAAAGTCAATCATGGGCATTAAAGATGCAGATTTTCGCTTATTTTTTTTGAGGAAACAACAAACTGCCCATTGGGGTTAAGGCTCAGGGTCCGATGACGTGGGCCAAAAAAGCTTAAACCTACCCCAATCATGAGGGGTAGGTTTAGTCCCCTGTTATACGTCACCCACAAAAGCTCAAAGGCAAAAATTCTCAATTTTTTTAAATCAGAACTAGACTTTCCTCATCTTTGGAGGGCTTGAACTGCTCACTAGCCCTGTCGGCTGGCAAGTTAGGACTGGAAAAATCTTGACCGATATATTGGCTTCTACTGTCCCTAAGGGGTAAACATATCATAATACTTTGCAAAGGATACTATCAAAAAGCAAAGACAGTTTAAAATAAGTTCTGAAAAGTTAAGTCGAAACATGATTTCAAATTTTTATGGTATCGTGGAGTGCTAAGAATCACTGATTTTACTTCCGCTATTGCAACGTACCATGACCATCAATACGATTGAAATAAGCAATAAACGGTGGGCGTGCAAACTCTCCGCGTACAAACTCCCACTGAAACAAGCTTTTTACGGTTAATGTTTCGATCCTGTGGAAAAACAAAGGTAAAGTTGAAGTGTTTCAAGTTGTTGTAGTTTTTCCGAACTATTTAGGTTTTAAAAACTTTGAAATTTGTTTATGTGTGGCTTGAAGTTTCCTTTTTCATCCAAGAAAATCAATTGTAAAGCCATTCGTTTCGAACGTCTGTTGCATGGATCACCAACATGATGCTCGTGGGCATCAAGTGGCCCGCAAAGATCATCTCGGTCGCTCACGGGCTGTTCTAAAAATAGTGTTGACATGATCAGTGTCTTCGCACAGATAAATATCATTAATTATATTCATAATAACGTAAGTAAAAGTGAACTGCGTGAATTTTTCATCACAGTAGTGTGTATCAAACTGGTACCCTTCGCATTTCCTAAGTGTGTATCAATTCTATATCAGAAGTGTGTATCAAACTGGCAGCCCTTCAGTTCCCAAAGAGTAACTCTCAGTTTCACAAACATTGGTGAACCCCAGTCTTGTCAATTCTTCATAAAAATATGAAAATCTAATACTCAACTCATTTCAAAAACTTTGTTAAAAGTGTGACATTCTAATGCGGCATTAGGATGTCTGCATTATATGCATATGGTGTACAATAAGCATTACACACTATTCTATTTTTAGTGTTGACACCGTGAACACCCACGTATAATGTTACTTATATTTGTGGTAAGTTTACGAAGCAGGGTTTACTCGCTTTTTCCTTTTGCAATTTTGGTAAAAAAGCACCAGTGAGGAATGCCGCTCTCTTCCAGTTCTTCAAGTAGCTAAACAGTTTTTTTGGATATTGTGGCAAGTCAAAGTGATAATTTCTGTTGATTTGTTGTTGCGTGGAAGTGGAGCTCTTGACCTCATGAAGAAAAAAAGCTAAATATTTCAACTTTTTTCGTAACATTGTTTTATAGTTGTTGGTAAATGCATGCCATAAACACGTAACGATTGGATTTAGGTCAAGTTGGGCAGCTTGCAGTTGGTGTTTGGGTAAAGATTTCGAAGCTATGCAAATTGCGAAAAATGTTCTCGGGAAACAATTGTAACTTAATAAACCATGTGTTTTTACTGTAACCAGGGTATTAACGTCAGCATTGGGGAGGTTCGTTACATTAACGAAGAATGAAATTAGTTTAACTGCGTTTTCAGATTTGCAAAAGCAGCTTATCATCAGCACTTGTTTGTGAGTTTTTTCTTGTGATTGGTTCCTTTCAAAGAATTACCAACTTAATTTGACAAAAACATTTTGCGTCAAAATTAAGGTGATCGTGTTGGGCTGATTTGTGTAAAACTGTTGCTTAATAATGCTATAACCAGAAGTGCTGACTTCAAATCTGGCAGAATAAACCTGGTCAATATTTCTTGCAACACGTTTGTACACAACAAGAACCAATGGCAGTCGCAACAGAAAGATCAATGCCAATGCACAGAAAAAACATTTTTCTCACTTTTCATCTGCACTGCCGCAAATTAGTGACATTTTTCAACACGCAGTGGCGTTACTGAGCTTCCATCAACCTTGGGCGTGGTAGCTACGCTTCACAGTATACAGCTGGTACCGTTTGAAAAGTGATCCTAACCTTTCAAAGTTTCCTTCGGTTAAATCTGACTCTAGGCCTACGTGTGCATAAGGCCCCAACCAGCTAATATTTTCGTGGAGGGCAAAATGATTTTAACTTGTTTGTGTGCCCAACAACTAAACATGTTTTTAACATTTTTACGGGGCGCAATTGCCTGTTTGCTCCCCCTCCTCGTTGCAAGCATAGGTGTGGACAAGGTTTAGTTTCTTTCATCAAAACTTCCGGCAGACTCTGCTAGAGAAATTCGTCACATTTATGGTAACTCTGGTCGCATCTTTGTGAACTACGTTAGCAAGCTCCCGCTTTAATGCAAATAAACCAATCCAAACCTTGGTCAAGAGGTCTCTTTTACAACTCATGAAATGTTTCAGAAAGCTTAGATGTTTTGCAGCCTAGCATGGATTTAAGACCTTCTCCAAGAAATCTACGTTAAATAAGTATTACAGACAATTTTATGAGGACTCCACCCATTCGTTATTATTAGGACTTTTCGGTTTGTGCATGCCATCACAGTTGGTATGGTTTCTATCAAAATGCAATTTCACTGAATGGCAGTCACTTGAATTCGTGATGAAACGTCCAATACCAAGATGCACACATTAGATGCCAGAGAAGTGAGCAACAGAGTAGTCAAAATGTCGTTATTTTCTTTCCTGATAATCAATTTTGCCCTGTTTTTGCGCGCACATTGGTGCATGATGAGATTAGTATACCCGAAATCATCTTACCACAAACATCACTAGCCTTGTTCCGCCCAATATATTTGTATTTTTTACTTTCCAAAGCCCGTTTATGTTGATAGTTGTTTGTATAGATACTTACGAAATTGTTGGATAAGATAAGGTTTCTAATGACTTTTTTTTTACTAAATTGAATGCTTTTCATGGCACTCCTTAAATTATGTTTTAAATTCCTGATGAATCAAATGGTGCATAAATATTTAGTACGCATCAGCATATTCCACTATCAAAGATCTTCAGATCCTTTTGTTTGCCTCTAATACGTACCATCCAATTGACGCAAAAAATAGCTTGTTCACTTTGTAAAACACTCTTAATAATTTGGGTCTAATTTGGATCTATATTAGATAGCTTCTTCTATGCCTGTAGTGACATCGTCAGTAGTTTCTTTTTTTATTGAGAAACACTACTTTCCGCTGCATTATCACTGACTAACAAGTGAACTTGTGTTTGTTTCCCTTTAACAACCACGCGAACCACTATAGTGGCTCGTGCGTTTTTTATTACAACTCTCCACCTGCTGCAGCTAGAGAGGTATTCAAACCCTCTACGGATACGGAATGTCTTCTTGGTTCTAATAAAAAAATTTTCGATTTGGATGAGGGGTTCGCCTGGGAGAGGCTCGCAAAGTGGAGGTGTTTTTGATTTTTTAATCAACTTTGCCGGGCCATGGAGACCAATCTAATGGGCCAAAAGTTTGGTTCAAACATTTTTTGGAAACTAAATGATCTCCCACGTCGATAGAGCACTTGCTTGACCTTCTAGCATGTCTGGCGTTTACGCTTCACAGCGCATACCAAGTAATCTACTTGGTTTTATGAGTTCATTTTAGTGGCAAATGCAAGAAAAGGTTTTGCTGTGGAAAATCCATCACGTTGAGTTTTTACGTTCTTCGTGTTAACTTAAGTTTTAAGTTGCTGCTGAATCAAATGGTTCAAAACCAATTGTACTGCATCAGCATGTTTCCATATAAAAGAACAGTAGGTACCTCTGTCTTCCTTTTCAATCTTTACCAACCATTTGTATTTGACGTCAAACCTCAAAAGCAACACAACTGCTCCGCATTGTGAAGGACTCTCAGTAAGTTGGACAAATTAAGATAGTATGAGGTAAATAGTTAATTGAACTGTTAAACTACGTCGGGTCGGTTTGTTTTGAGCGTGAAAGGTAGCGCAAAACAAATCAAATAACACGGAAATAGTTTTATAACCAAACAATATCAGAGGCACTTTTCAAACCTTGTGCCGAGTGTATGCACACTTAGAAATCAAACCAAGAAGACAAATCATTTATTTTTAAATTCTTGACAACCACAAAATATAACTGTCAAGAAATATCACTAAAGTGTTTGCCACTGTAAGTCTGTTTCATCGTTTCTAGAGTGCCTACTAAACGATTAATAAAAAACAAATTCAAATTGAAACATTTTAAAAAGCAAACTGCAAAACCAAATGAAACATTGAAGTCTTCTGAAATGGTCGAAGGACTAGCAACTTAATAACACTTGTTTTATATTACGTCATATTGGCCGTTTCTTTTCTATTTGGTTGACATAATAAATGGCTTTATGCAAAATCCCAAGGGTAGATTTTTCCGCAAAATCTTTTACTGCTTTTACAGGGTATTCACGGAAACGATATTTTATAATCACAATCACTTGTGGATCACTAAAATCGCAAACGTTTTCCGAAATTGTTCACTTTGCTGTGCATTTACTGATTTTGATAAATGTTGAATAATGCTGAAACTGAAAGTATTTTTGTTAACACGGAGTATCTATGACCATTTCGTTTCTTACAGAAAGAACGACATTCAACATAAGAAACAAAATATAAGACATCCTCACTTGTAAACATATACGTATTGCTCTTTAGATTTGGTGGTGCCCAGAGGTGAACTAGCCGTGTAAACGTAGTGATCATCACTAGCTTGGTTAAGGGCTGCCATCAGTTTAGGAAATTCCTCTTGTGAAGAATCTCGTAATTCTTGAATCATAATAAGATCAAACTTAGAGATAATCTGCAAAAGCAAGGCATGGTTTACAGAATTAAGGTTTCTTGCAACAACTGATGACACCGTGACACGAGTAAGTCGAAATAAGATTTCTAAGTTTCCTGTCAGCCTATCAGCTGCCCTGGTTACGAACGCGAAGGTCTTAAAAATGAAAAGCAAACGTTATCACATCAAACGATTTTGTTCAAAATGCATTATTGCTTAAGTAGGTGAAGTTCACTGCAAAGCATTATTTATGAAATTAAATTTATTCAATGTGCATCATATGCATCTAGTGTTTGAATCTTACTTTATTACAACCATGGGCGTAACGAAAGGGGGAAAGGGGGACACGATTCCAGGGACGGGGAATCACTATGGGGACGCCCAATGACTGCGGGGGAGTCTAAAAATCTTAAATGCAATGCATTTGCTTCCAAAAGACCTCAGATTCAAAAAATGGGGCGCCAAACGTGCTTCTTGGCCCGGGCGCCATATAACCTCCTTATGCCCCTGATGGCAACAATGTTTAAAGAAATTTATTGAAACTCACTTCGACAAAAATAGAAATCCTCACCGCATATAGCAGCACATTTGCACTGTAAAACTGCATGACACATTTAGGGATAGCGCCACCTTCAACTTCGCCCGAGCATATAGACAAGTCGAAGATAATTCAATATTAGGTGCCAGAGTCTCAGGACAAAAATATTTTCTTATCGCGACCAGAATCACGCCAACCATTAACTATTTCAGATTTACGGTGGTACTTCGCGAAATTTGATGCTGATAATACAGCAACGGGTCTAAGAGAAGTAATTTGAGGCTATGCTCCTAAAAACGTCAGAAGGCTGCCTATGAAGCGGTGCAGCGTGTAAGTATTTGCCGGCTTTTACTTTGTTTTGAAGCTTTCATTGAAGACGAATAACAGCAATACTTGCAAATGTGCATGGTCAAAATGGAAAAAGCACTTCCTTGGGGAAGCTTCCGCTTCTGAAAAAAAAGAGTGATTGTGTTTTTGCCCTTCAATTTTCCTTTTACACAAATGGGCCTGAAACAACGCCTTCCAGTTGTCCCTTTACTTTGCAAATGGCGCAAACAGTTTGTTCAATTACATATGTGGCTAAATGGAAATCATGAAATGCACACGTTTTATCAATAACATGGAAAAGTGTATACCGAGTGCTTTAACAAATAACCGCTAAATAATTGAAGCACAACTAGAGGATACCCAGTGAGGTTTTCGTCCCAACCTTAACACTAAAGTCAGAAAATTTTTCACAAATCTTTTCAGTATGCCAGAGATGCATACACATGCTCTGTAGATCTTGGGAAAGAATGGGACCGGTCGTTGCACAAAAGCTTTGGAGCTTTGTGGGAATACGATTTTGACAGCCGTCTGTTTTTTGGCCGTGCAATCATTGTATGTTTTTATCTGAAGTTTGTGTCAGTTTCGGCGAAGATAAATCATAACCATTCACCATGGATGTTGTATTTTACCGAGTTGTGTGTTGTGTGTGTCCCTCATAATGTTTTCATGAATTGTATAAAATGGACAAACAGTCACTTTCGATTAGACGAGGATGTCAGTGTTCGACGTTGCTTGATCAACCGTTTGTTTTTTGCGGACAATTTGAAACTCTTGCATCCTCTGAATACGGCCTTCAACATGCAGAGTTCGTTTTCAGCTGCATACGACCATAATGCGAACTAAAATTTGATCTGAAAAGACCGACGTGTTATGCGTTTGTTAAACCCAAGCTAGGGCTCGCTGTAATTAAGCGTAACTATATTGCAGCAGGTGGAGAAATTGAAGTGTCATGGGGTGGCAATCACGAATGATAGAAGATAGAGCAAAGACGCTGATACGTGGATTGATACTCAAACGCAGATCTGGTTGAGCTTGATCGCTCTGCGTTCGCTAAACAGGAGAATGCAAACAAATGCCGCAAAGAGATCAGTTTGTCAATTGATCTTTGTTCCGGTACTCCGTCTATTGTCATGAATCTTGGGTAATGACTTACGTAGTGCTATCTCAAGTGGAAACGATAAAATGGGATTTTAGCGAAACGTTTACTTCTCAAAAAAGGTGCGTAACTATGATATTCGAAAAGCCCTGAATGTCAGGCCACTTCAGCGAACAGAAAAATCTCAGCTACGATGACATGGTTACGTGCCTTAAATCCCCAGAATAGATTTGCAAGGCACGTTCTGCTGTCTGCAACCACTGGAAAGCGGCCCAGATGTCTTCTTATAACTTGGTAGGGTGGGGAGGTACATTTCCGACGTTGTTTGGATCCGTCTTGGTGTGGAGCTATCAGAGGTTGCTGAAAAACGTGAGGGATTTCGGGTCCCAAGGTTGCTGCCCTGTCGACCATCCCCAAGAATCAAGGAGTTGTGACAAAAAAAGAGAAAATGCATGATTACTCACTGTAAATATCCAAACCTCAAATAGATACGGAACTAGAGTGAAAATTTCTATTTTGGCGGCCCCTATTTATCGCCTTCCCCACCAATTCCCAATTATGGGTCCGTCACTACATTCATACGCTCTGACGAAAAAATATATTCACAAACAATATTCAAATACCTCCACCAAAGCATCTCTTATATGTGGATCGTTTATTTTCTTTCGACCAAGAATTTGAACATTGAAAGCTCCCACTCGAAGTGGTGACGGACATTGATTGAGAGTACAAGAACATTGCAAGAACAGAGTTAGTAAACAAAAAGCTACCAAGGTTGTCAACCGATTACTCAGAACCATGACTTACACAGGCAATTATTCTAGGAGGTGCAAGCAATTGAAAAACACTGGTGAAAGACAACAGAGGAGAAGGATTATTTAAAACCTTTCTAGAAGAAAGCAATTTTTATTTGTCACTGTGTCACTTTCAAGCATTATCAAAGTAAACAGAGGTTGATTAATCACTCTCAAGGTTTGAAAAAATCAAAACCTAGCGATGAGTCTTACAATTTGAATTTTAAAATGACGCAAATTCCAAACATTTTTAGAAAGTGGGTTATTTTTTCGCTGAAGTATTTCGGTTCTTTGCCTCATAACATTAGTAAAATTAACTATGACAATATCAACTAGTTAATATTTTCGGAGATTATGACCGCATTGATTGGACTATTTTCAGTCATTGCAAAACATTTTCCGTCTATGTTTGAAGAATGACAGAAAAACTAGCATGGAAAGTTGTTGCTGGTTTGTGCAAGATTTATTTCATTTCAAAATACTGTACATAAAACTTAAATTTCTTATATTACTCTTACCGTTTTGTATTAGGAATTTCATACATACACGAACGTTGGAGTGTTTCCTATTTAATCATAATTTTGACTTTCTTGCTACCTAAATTTTCCCTATTTAGGTCAATTGTCATTTTTCTGATCAATTTTAGGTTATATACAAGTTATTACTTAATCAAATTCTAAAAGTTTCAAACTTTAATGTCTTGAAAATAGATGCTGCGAAATATTTGCACAAAAACTGGATAACATCCATTGCGGTGTTCATCCCGTCCTCAACACCACAGACCACATTTTAACTTTCCAGCGAATTTTCGAGAAATTACGAAATAAGCCAACGGTTTCTACGCATGTTTTGTCGACATGAAAAAGTACATGAGCATGGTCCCTCTGATAATTATAATTTTTAGGGGAGTGTTGCAAGAGTGCGGTGTTGGCAGCCCCCTGTTTGTTAGTCATATCACTGTATTCTTGCTCAGACATTTGTGCCAGGATCGGAGGAGTGAAATCACAATGGTTCGCCGTTCGTGTTGGACTCCAACTGATATCTTTTTTAACCTTCTTCTTTTAGTTCATGCCGGCGGTCCCCATGTCTGGCCCGCGGACCAGATCCGGCTCACGTAGGGTTTCAATCCGGGGCGAGTTTTCTTGGAATTGTTTAGTATTTTAACAATTTCGTGTAAATAATTTTGAATGTAATTAAGCAAACAGCATTTGCTAGAATTAAGGATGCTCTATCGATAGGCTTTAGAAACCAAAACAAACTAAGCATTCCGCTTTGGACAAACGCTCAGATACAACAGATTTGGAGTGCGTGAAATAGAAGTGATTTACCTTAGGACGTGCGCCATTCATTTATGATGTTGTACTTTGCGAACAGTGCAGTCAATTTAACGTAGGTAGAAACAATTATTACTCGATAGCTGTTTTTTATGCTGGTAACGCCGGACCGCCGACGCTAACAAGCTAGCAGGTTTGGCCCAGGACCCAAAAACTTTGGGGACAGCTGGTTTATGTGAACTGGGTAGACAACGAAAGCCAAGTCCACGAAGTGTCACTGTTAAAAGTCTTCAGGATCCACCGTATGCTTTTTACGAAAATCTGGACACTGCTAGCATCTACTCAGCAGTGCCTTTAACACGCACTGGACTCGTTTCAGCGGCGTGAGATCGATCCGGAACGAAAGCAACCTCTAATAGGACCAACATAATAAGTCTCTCCGAGTACCCTGAGCAGTGTATGCTGCAATTGAGCGACATTACACTGCAACAGGTAGAGAAGATCAAGTAGAGTGACGGAAGACGGAACAAAGAGATTGATACACGGATTTGTAAAGCAAACTCAGTTCTGCGTGAGAGTTAACGTTCTGTGTTCACACAATAAGAGCTTTCAAACACCACAAAGCTGTCATTTTTCAAATCGGTTTGTGTTCGGATCGTGATCTCCTGCATGGTCATGGATTATTCTGAGATTGCTGTTGGCCCGCGACCGAATCGAAACATCTCACACAGTTTCTTCAGCATGCCTCTGATAAATCTTCTGGCTTTACGCAAGCCAGGTCACAAATGTAATCATACCATCTGGTCCTTGGTTGTCATCTGGACAGATTGTATGTGGGGTAGCAAGCAGGACTCGCCTTGACAATCTTCCTGAGACATTTACCTCACGTGGCCAAACCACCTTACAGCAGAGATCTCTCTATTTGGGGGAAGCGTAGCTCAACATTCAGGGATTTGCAAATTCCGTAGCTGCGCAAGTATCCAATTTCTGACGCTTGCACTTGAGATAACACTCTCTGCGTCACTACCAAAGATTCATGATCACACTGTAGGTGAGGATGGGAACGAAGACCAATTTAAAGACGGACAACTTGGGTGGTGTATGAAAGCTCGATTTCGTGACCACAAAGCGACAAAGATCTCGCAGAACTGCGTTTTTTCACGTGTCAACTTCCTGTCCCGCTTTTCGTTACTGGTCAGTTCAACCCCAAATCATTTTGTGAACATTATATTTTCGTGTAAATAAAATTGATTTTACTATTTACATAAAATTCAACGCGACGCAAATGCTTTCGTCTTTTCTCCACAGAGCAAAACAAGGCTTAAGCCTCATGCATTTAATCACGGTCTTAGAATTTGAGGTTTGTGTTGAATGGTCGGGAAACAAAGCTTGATTGCAAAAAACAAACTCAAACTATCTTCAAACGTTTTTGTTCCATTTCGAGTAAACAACTAAGACTGATAATTACGTCTGACCTCAGAACGCATTTTGCAAATAGAAACAGTTAAATATTTTGCAATGTTTTCTGTATTTCCACACTCAGAAAAAAACGCTTATAGATAAAAAAGAATGTGTAATGAAATTTTACCCTAAAAATGGACAACATCCATTTCGAAGAGAAAGCTTACGTGTTGCTAAAATCAAAGCAAGATTATCTTCCTTATCTGGACGTTTTAGAACTAACTGCACTCATCTTTGTGGCTATTCCAGACACTTGCAGATAAAACCACTGGCGCCAATCACTTTCCGTTGTTATACCTGTGTATGCCGTTATTCAAAAAATGATTTATTTTTTTTGGAAGATATGTACATTGTGCGTTGGGTAAGATAATTTTACTGGTGACAAAATAGCCACGAGTTTCAATTTTAAACACCAAAAATGTGTAGGATATCAAGGAAGCGTGTTGCCAAATCATAGTTTCAATCATCACAGAAAACTCTTAATCATAAGGAAGTTACAGTTGATGAGAACGGATGAGTATGCCAGCCCAAGCAACAGTTATGAACAGTAAACAAAGTTGGCTTGCACCAATGCGTAACTGTTTGCTAATGTTTCAGAAAATCGTGAGTTAACACTGGGAAAAGACGAAGCATGGAAATCTGCGAAGTTATATAAATAAAACAGCGCAATTAACGCAAGTTCAAATAAATAAAATGGCATTTTGTTCGGTTTTTGCAGATGTAAAAGAGGAGTTCACCAAACGTCTGATAGAAACGCTTTCAAATTTGTGATACTGGGTTGGCACGTTATAAATTCAAATAAAACCAAACTCTTGAGAGTTGCTGTTTTCTAAATGTTTTTGGAAAACAAGGAATGTCAAGACGTTTCATGCCGATTTGATTTCTTCAAACTCTTTCACTCAAATGTTTACCGAAATCTTGATAAAAGAGATCATACTTATTATCATGAAAGTGATCAATTTGCTGAAGTTAAATATTTTTCTGTTTCAAGCACTCAGCAAACCATTCCGGTCTTTGATACGCACAATTCACGTGATCACGAATTAATTTAATGGTTGTGTTAGCGTTTAGTCCCTCAGTTTTTGGACCATAACGTGCTTAACACAAACGCTAGAAGGTCAACAAAAGGCTGTAAATATGTGGATTTTTGCCTAGTTTTTTTCAAAAAACGAAAGAAAAACATTCTTCTGGGGTTGGAGCCCAAGGCCTGACGACGTGGGTCAAAAGAGCCTAAACCCAACCTTTTATGATGTTTCCCACAAAAAAAAACAAATACAAACTTCCCAATTTTTTAATCGAAACTACAAGACGTTACTCATCTTTAGAGGAATTGAACAGCCCTCTAGCTATATCTGTCGGCAACTTATGACTGGACAACGCCATACCCACAGCTTATGACTGGACAAAGACATAGCAACTCCAGTGGCTTTGCGATGCTTAAAGGGTACACATCTTCAGCGCTGTGCAAAAATGACATTGCACAATCAATACCTTTATTTCACACTCGGATAAAATCACCCCCAACACGCCTCCTAACCTACCAAAATCGATATCGATAATAAATTTTATACAAAGTCAACATCCTTGTCCATACTTCAAGCGTCTTGTACGTTTGTAGTGTTGATGCCAGTTCAACTTACAAAAGAAGCATCTATTCGATCAAGATACACTGATTCCCAGATTGGAACGTACGGTCTGGTAAACCACATCTTATTCGGCTCATATAATCTTAGAGAAAAATGTTTGATTTGGTCAAAAATGTTAAATTCGCGGAACCGTGCATGTAAAACTCTAACCCTCATTGTAGCACCAAATAACGAATAGCCTTGCTTGTCAACCTCCATCTTGTACAGATTGACAATGCACTCAAAAAATTTAAAAATGGAAAACATGTTTGGCAGGGCAATGCCCGTCTCGACCCAGATTAAGGACGATTTTAACAACAACTGCAGTATTTTGCATAACAATAACCTTGCAAACCTTTGTCAGGTAACACGTCAATGTCTGTTTTATTTTCATCGCAACAGGCGACAGAATGTGCACACTCAACAATGGCACATAGACGCGCAATACACAAGCACACGCATGCACACTTGAACCGCAGAGGCACGCCTATACTTTTCACAGTCAGTGTTCAAAAATTAGGTTGAAACTAAGTTTTGTAACTACTATAAAAGAGGCCTGCAATGCGCAAGTTCAGATTAGTTTCGTTATGCTCGCCTGTTGTACACTTCTCGGGGGTGTCACTATTAGTCTGCGGCGCCAATCTCGCTTGTTCGCGCCTTGCACTCACCCATTAACGCCGAGCTGAACAGGTCGCACTAACCGCGTTCAAGTCTTCGTTGTCACCGACCAGGAATCTAATCTCGCGCACCAGCTTTGGTGGCGCATGGTCAACCAACTATACTGTACTTAGCCGGCAATGCTGAATTTATAGAGAAAACACCTCATCACAAACACTCAAGGCAATGATGAAAGACTTGCAAATGCAGCATTCACTTCAGTAGTATCCTTTGTCCGAAACCTGCCTTGGGAAAATTGATTTAGAAACAGAAGAAATACTCACAACACAACCTATAACAGCGATTTGACTAATTTTCAAGTCATCAAAATTGTTTGCTGCATCCCTATCTGCGGAGAGCATCTTTTTTATTAAAAAGTTAACTCAAATATTAAAATTTAGAAACATCATTCGTAAAATCAAAGGTACGAGGACCTGCACATGATGTTGTTTTATTATGCTGTTGGATGCCATCAAAAGGGTTTTGTACTGTCGATTAAACATGGATAGAGATAAAATTTTGGTGTTGGAAAGTAACAGAGCTCTTGTCATAGGCTTAAAAGTCTGTGGGTGCTACAGCGTTTGGTCCGAAAAAGTATGTTCATGTCCAGAAAATAGATTTTCAAAGCATTTTCAGTTGATCTTCTGTAAATAATGAAGACGCACATTCAATGCAATTTGCATTGCATGAATACCAGAAGACAGTTGACTAGAAATGGGCATTACAAACTCATCACAATTTCGACACAAATGTTTTATTCATGTTTAGAATGATTTTTCCCCGAAACCACAGTATTCTGGGTCAAACAGGTTATGTTGTTCGGAAACTAATGAACGCGTTGGCATCCATCTATGCTTTCAGTGTTCTTCAGCCAAAAATGTGGGTTGTGGAAGGTTTGTTGATGGTAATACAGTAGTTTATACTCTACTGTGGAAGTGATTGATTTCCTGTGTTATATCATGGAGTTGCGGTGGTGGTGTCGAGAGCGAGCGCACCTCCCACAGTTTCCTGCCTTTTGAAAAAGCACTCATTGAGTGTAGGTTTATTTTAGTTGCTGACATTATTATGTTTACCCTGCTTCTAGCTGCAAATGTTTGCAAGTAAGACAGCTGCACAGCAACTTGTTAATCCTGTTATCATCGCAAAAGTTTCCGAAAATAATCTTTATTTTCCCCAAGTTGAAATACTAGGCCTTTCTTTGTTCAAATCTGTCTTCGTTGTTTTTCATTAGAACATCAGTCTTACGCACAATCAAGTTTATCTGTGAGAAAGTTCACGAAAAACATTGCTGTCTTGCAATTGTGAGATATACTCTTTGTTTCTTTTGGTAAAACCTCTAAAATACGTATTCCTCACAATCATGACAATTCTGATTATCACAAACATATCCGTGAAGTTGTCAAATCACGAAAAGTCCAATTACAAAAAAATGCTATGAACTGGATTTTCGTCTTGTGGAGCTCCATTTAACATAGATCAAATTCCACTGGAAAATGGTCACTGACTCTTTTGGTCTAGAAAAAATGCAATGGCCAATTATGTTAGAACCTAATAAGACTAAACCAGGTTCTTTTAGAACAAGTTTTGCTAGTGGTTCCCAAGTACAAAAAAAAATTTTATTTACTTCAGTTTTGCAAGAAATGTCATTCCTTGTCTATCTTCATATACAGTGTTCAAACAAACTTGGTGAAACACCATGGTGCATTTTTTTCAAAGCATTGTGAAAGAGGTCACCTACCAGAAAAAAAATGTTTTTGAAAATATAACAAGTTTGCGTTCTGGGATCAGATGAGCTTGAAAATGATTGCTTGACTGTTGAAAAATGCGCTTTTGCTTCTAAAACGTAACGTGCCATTTTGGCTGGTGTTACCCATACATTCAGGTTTTAAGAGTTACCTTAGCAGATTTTCGTAGTTTACTGAACAAACTTTTAGATTTTTATAACTGCAAAGGTATGCTCTGTTTCGTGTCTCAAAGTCAATTTGTTTCGGCTGTACAAAAAATGTATTTCTTCAGTTAGCCAAATGTACGCTTCGGGACACATTTATCCCAAGTTGGAAACCCTTGGTCTACAAACGTACAGATCGAGGAGGTCCTACCGATTAAAGTGAGGAGCCCTGGGGGCCCAAGGAAAAAGTAGGGGGGCACCAAAAATGTCTATCTTGAATGGTGATTTTTCAATGTTTTGAAGATTAAGTTGCTCTGATTAACCTTATCAAACCCATCATAGGCTTGTGAATATCATTAGAGATGAATTAGCGTTATTATTCACTAGAGACACCTAAACGCCACTGTAGATGCAATCACACACCTGTACTGCTACGTCGAAAATTCTGTGCTAACCATGCAACTTCCACAGCACTGCACATTTAAATCGAAATATCATTTTGCGTACACAGTTGTGCCGGCCTCGCATGAACGAATGCAGCTTTAGAAAATTAATGTAATTCACATGAAAGCGAAATGGTTCCAACCACGAAAAGCATCTTGACACAGAGACAAATAGGCTGTTGATAGCCAACTATTTTCATCAAAATAATGTATTCGGCAAATGCATCTCAAATGGAAGACTGTTGATTGTGTCGTTCAAAAAACCTTTTCCTCTTTTAGCGCTTATAAACTTACTCTTTTTCGTTCCACAAACAACACAGATGCCTTGAAGCATTTGACGGTTGTTCTTGGTCAATTTTTGTTTGACGTCTTTCGTTTCCGTAAATCGTTGGCATTTAACACAATACATTTTGCCCATTTTAATAAATGCTTTTATTCAATAAATGGAAGCAAGGATTATTTCATAGAATGAACACATTGCAAATTAAAACAATCACCCCCTTTTACCAAAGAGTCTGCGGGGTTTGGTTGTGGGCAAATCAGGCTGTGGTAAGACTACCTTGTTGTTGAATCTTCTTCTTCAGCCAGGTTGGTTGGACTATTCACAATTGTCAGTTTTTGGTAAGAGTTTGTTTCAACCAGAATGCAAAATTTTGAAAAAAAGGTTTCGAAGAACAATTGCCGAAAAAGGTGATTATGAATTTGTTTGAAAATCAAAATGAAATAGAACAGGAACAAATTTCACCAAGTGTGCTGATGGGCGAATTGGCAAAAAAAGACAATGGGTCGAAGTTCAGAAGGCGGTTACAATCTCATTGATATTGCGGAAACAATAAAAATTGCGATGAAACGAAATGGGCATAACGACGAATCTGTTAAAATAATGGCAAACACCAACACTTTGAAAAATGTCTTCGAAATTCAAGGTGACTTTCAGTTTGATTTCAGAGCACGAAATTCAATTTCAAGCGTTCTTGGATTTCGAAATCAGGTTTACGAAGAGGGCATTCATGAGTCGGATAGTGTTTTCAACATTTTAAGCATCAATTCAATTCTCGTGAATGTGGACGTGGTTGATGGGTCTTATGTGAATGGAAAGACTCAAAACACAATTTACAGCTACTTCTCAAACGTTTCGCCAGGATACAAGATCATTGAGAACACGAGAAAACTTGTACTGTATATCTTCCAGTGATTTTAGATAAAATCAATTAAATGGAAACAGTTATCAAAGACTAAAACGAAAAGCACTTGAACCTTCACGGAGAAAACCTAACTACCAGATATCACTTGAGATAAATTTAATTGCATAATATAAATCAGTTATACTAATGTGCATGTGAACATTTCTGAAAATCAACAGCAAACATTGAAACACACCGTTCATACAAAAAGCCCCGTGAGCATTCGTTTCGGCTACGAAGTTTTTGTGTGGAAGTGATGTTCTTGCTCTGACCAATTCTCAAGTGAACAGAATGACAAAAGTCTTTCAGTATGGGAAAGGCATCACAATAAAAATGAGTAAACGTCAGGTTGTTCACAATATGAAAACAGAGGGCGGGTTCCTTTCGATGTTAGCTGGTTTAGCCGCAAAGGCTTTGGCATTTTTTGCACAGACTGTTCTCCCAAAATTGGCGACTGGAGCACTGTCAGGTGTCGGAACGACTTTGGCTCAAAAAGCGACAAACAAGGCATTGGGAAATGGACTGTATTTGAAAAAAGGTTCAAACATCGCAAGAGTTGAAACGGATGGTCAAGGGCTGTATTTGAAACCATCTAAAGGTTCGAGGCATGGCATGGTTGGAGATGGTTTGTATTTGAAACAGGCAGGTCAAGTTATTAGCGGCCAAGTTTGAAAATGTGGAATATAAAAACTTGAAATTTGATAAGCTAATGCCTAAGATGCTGTTGGGAAGGAAATCGGAATGTTTTGTTTAGAATAAATGATTCGGCTTGAAAATATTGTTCTTCCAAACAAACCTTTGAGCAACTTTGAAATCGAAGATGCGGTGAAAAAGATTGGTGTGAAAAACTATTGTTGTGTTTTCTTGAGATACTTTGCCAAAGAAACCAAAACGAAATGAGTGCGCAATTATGAACCTAGACGACACTTCTGGAATTGGGACACACTGGCGACGTCACGTGGTTCAAGCGTGGAAATGATAAATTTTATTTTGACTGATTCAGACCGTCCCCACCAACTGAATTAAAAACCTATCTCAACAGGGGTGTGTTCTATCCAACTGAGCAAATTCAACCGAGGCAAGCAATTATTTGTGGCTATCTTTGTATTTTTGTTTTGAAAGAGATGCAAAAATGAAAGCACATCCAAGACATAATCAACACATTTTATTGATATATTAAATGCTTTTAGATAAATTCGGACGAAGTCCAAAAACGGGACAAAATGTTACAAATGTGAGTGAAGTTTCACATGAATATGTGAACAGCAACTTTCTTCGAAAAGGTTATATAAACACAACAGCGCAAGAAACGAAAGTTCAAATAAATAAAATGGGGCATTTCGTTTGATTTTTGCAGATTGAAGAACAGTTCTTCAGGAAACATCTAACAGAATCTCTTTTTAATCTGTGAGACTTGGTTGGTGCAGTAGAAATTTGAAGAAAATCTTGCAAGTTCCTTTTTTCAAAATGTCTTTGGAAACCAAGGAATATCAAGACTTTTCATGGCGATTAGGATTTTTCAAACTCATTCACTCAAATGTTCATCAAAGTCATAATTGAATGTATGATACTTATCATCATCGAAGTGATCCATTTGAGCGATGATTCTAACTTGCACATATCTTTTTTTCAATCATTTTAAGCCACAGGAATGGGGCAAGTAAATATACCACAATTTACTCACAGGAAACTAGTCTCAAGCTCACACATCTTCATTCCTGGACACAAAAACACTGCGCAATCAATACCGTTGTCCTTGTAATAGTTTCGTATGGATTGAACAGTGAAATTCTCGCAAACAAAGCACGCCGAACACTTCCCGGAATCTACACAAAACGATACCGACAATGAATTTCAGACGAAGCCAGCACCCTTGTCCAAACTTCAAACGTCCTGTAAGTTGGTAGCGTTGATTCTAGTTTAACTTACAGCATAAGCATCTATTCAAACAAGGTGCACTGATTCCCAGCTTGGAACGTACGGTTGGGTTAAACCACATTTGCTTCAGATCATATAATCATAGAGAAAAGTGCTTGTTTTGGTAAAAAATCTTAAATTCGCGAAACCGTGCGTGTGAAACTCTAACCCACATTGCAACACCAAATAAGAAAAAACCTTCCTTGCCAACCCCTTGCATCCGCAGATTGACCAGCACTCAAACAATAGCAAAAAAAGGAACAGATGTTTGCCAAGGCAATACCAGGTCTCGACCCAGATGAAGGATAATGTTACCAGCAACTGTAGTTGTTTGCAATACAATTACTTTGTAAATCTTTGTCAGGTGAGGTTTCCATATCACAGTTTAATTTCAAAGTATGAGGTAACAGAATGTGCAGTCTCAACACTGGCACATAGACGCAAACACGCACATGAAACGTAGATACACGCCTATACTTTTCATAGTCAATGTTCAAAATTTAAGTTAGAACTAAGTTTTGAAACTTCTGCAGGAATTTATATTTCTGCAATGCGTAAATCCAGTCGATCTCCAATGAGTAATTTCAGTTGTGATCGTTTTTTTGCTCTTTTCGTGAGTGTCATGAATTGTCTGCAACTCCCATTTTCGCTTTCTTGCGCGTTTCACCCGCCTAGTAACACCGAGCTGGACTGCTGACCACGATTACTGTTTTCATGTGTTACGGTATGGCCTTCCTGGACTCGAACCCAGCTTCGGTGGTGCGTGCTCTACTAACTGCACCACTTAGCCGGCACTAGCAACCTATAGAGAAAATACCTCAGCACAAACACTCAAGGTAATGATGAAAGACTTGCAATTGCACCAGTCAGTAGTATAATTTTATCGAAACCAAACTTTGACAAATTTATTTTGAAACCGAACGTCTGCTTTCATCATAGTCTGTAATTGGAATTTAAGAAATTTTTAAGCCATTCCTGCAAATGAATTTGTTTCATCATATTGTCAGTTGCAATTCCAACCTGCGGAGAGAATTTTTCTTCCAAAAAAAGTAAAAGTAAAACAACAAATTTCAGAAACACCATTCATTCATAACATCAAAGGTACGAGGACCTGTACATGATATCCTGAGCGCACTCTGAAAAATGTCGCTTTACTATGCTGTTGAATGCAATCGAAAGAGTCTTGTTGATTAAACCTCGATATGAAGAGTATTTTTGTGTTGGAAAGTAATAATCTTTTGTCACAGGCGTAAACAACTGTGGCGGCCAAAGCGTTTTGCCCGAAAAAGAATGTTCATGTCCAGAAAGTAGATTTTAAAAACATTTTCGATTTATCCTCTGTATGTAATAAAAATTCACATTAAATGCAATTTTCACTCCATCAAAGTTACGTAGGCATTACAAACACATCACATGTTCGATAGGAACGTTTTTTCATGTTTGAAATGATCTTTGCTCGAAACCACAATATTCGACATCAAAGATGCTACCTTTTTTTGAAACTGATAAACGCGTTGTCATCAATCCATGTTAGTTGATGCTCTCCAATCAAAGTGCATTTTTTTCTAGTATGGGTTGTTGAAGATTTGTTGAATCTGATGCAGTAGTTTATAGTCTACTGTGGAAGTGACTGATTTCCCGTGTTTTAGCATAGAGTTGCGGTGGTTTCGAGAGCAAACGCACCTCCCAAATTTCGTGCGTTTTAAAATAGCACGCATTGAGTCCAGCTTTCTTTTCGTTTGCTGGCGTCATTGCTTACTCTGCTGCTCGCTGCAAATGTTTGCAAGTCAGCAAGATGCGCAGCAATTTGTTAATCTTTTTATCACTGCAACAGTTCCCAAAATTCATTTTCAGTGGGTGATCCTGATTTTCAACAAGCAAAATCACTATGTCCTTCCTGAACCACTTGCTTTGTTAAAACTGCCTAAAACGTCGGTATTTTCTATGAGAGCTTCAATCTTCCGCACAATCGACTTTATCTGTGAGAAAGTCGATAAGAAACATTTCTGTCTTGCAATTGTAAAATACACCGCTTGTTTGTTTTACTAAAACCTCTAGAACAAGTATTCCTCATAATCTTACCAAGTTTGATAATTACAAACGCAATCATGAAATTTTCAAAAAAAAACAATTCCAATTACAAAAATAAAACACGCGGTAGGCTGGAATTTCATCTTGTCGTGCTCTATTCAACATAAATCAAATTCCACTGGAAAATGGCCACTGACCCTTTCAGCCAAGAAAAAATGCAATGGCCAAATTGTGTTAGAACGTAATCAGATTAAGCCAGGTTCTGTTGTAACAATTTTTGCTAGGGATGCCCAAGCTGAGAAACATATTTCACTCACTTCAGTTTTACAAGAAATTTTATGTCTTGTGTATCTTCATATTTAGTGTTTGAAACATCGTGTGTAGCAAACGTGGCGAAACATCACGGTGTATCTTGGCAAATTACTAAATTTTTTACAAGTTTATTGAGGCAAGAGAGGCTGATGCAGTGCATTTCACACCAAAAGCTTCCAAAATGTTGATGAAGTAAATCAAGAAAACACAAACTGAAACAAAAAGATTTTTCTACAAACAAGTACAATAGCAAATTTGTTCAAACGGTTCGACTGCAAATTGTTTTAAAGAAGAACAAGCTTAAAAAGGGTTTCACTGTAGTCTAGTGCGACCAGGGCTTCTGAGGTCAGTTTTACGATCCTAGATGTTGAGTCACAGGCAAACGAGATGTCTAGAACGTGAATCATTACGGCAATGATAGCCATGTTTCGATTTGTTTTTGAAAAAGTATTTTCCATTTTTTAAAGTAATCCTTTTGGAAACTTTGCTACAACGGTTCTAGAGAGTTTCTTATTTTTTAAATTTTATCGTATTCCATATCTGAAAACTCATTTGAAGTTTTCATGAATAGATTCCTCTTCGTGTGATTCATGTGATTCCCGCATGTAAGTGAGACTAAGTGGCAAAACCGTTTCACACTGATTGGCACGATATAAAAGTTAACTGCGGGAATCATACACTCAATTCCGTCCCACCTTCATTTTGTTTAACCCATACGCGTCACCAATTCTGAATGCGAAACCCCACTAGGAGGCACGCGTGAGTTACGTTTCATTACTTCACCGGCTACAACAATGCTTCACAAAAAATAAGTTTCTTTCAGCAACTCAACAAAATCACATTTTTCATCATTAACATGATTATAACTGGCTCATGATTCGTATACAGTACTCTTTGTCACAGTATTTAGTAAAAGTCTATAATATCGCAGTATTTAGTAGTAGGCTATTATCAACGAATTAATTTCACTTTATTAAACTTCAGTAACAAAATGTATTGCCAGAAAACCCACTACCAGTAATCATTTCGTTCTTTCAAAATCGCCAGTAAACAAATAAAAAATGTATTCCGAAATATGGAACGAGTTATTACATAAGTGTTTTGCAAAGGAGATAAAATTTCCGCAGATGTAAGACTTGTAATTATACCTTGGTGGTAGTGGATCTGTATTTATGTATTGTACAAAATGTGCATTTTGGAGATAATATCCGAAAACTATGCGTATTGCAAATAAGTTACGAAAACTAACTTGCCGCAATACGCTTTTCCAACCTACTTAATAGGCATATGTTCAAAAAAACTTCTTTTAACAAAGAAAGTAAATTTTGAAGGTTTCGGGGATGTTAGGGGTTACTTAATTTTTCGAATTCAACTTTGTTTGCACAATTTAACACCAATTTTTTAAAAGAAACACTTGTTTGCCAGCAACATGCAAAATTTAAAGAAACATGGTTTGTACAACAAGTTTTAACTTGGAAGATAGAAATACCCTGCAAGCTTTTCGGAAAAATTTTGTGAACATTTTAAGCACATTCCAGTTCCAAGAAAGTACACTCAAAAGGCTTAGCTTCTATAACAACCACCACCCTGAAAAAGGTTGTCACGCTTGCCCAATGGAAATTGAATCAAGTCTCGATTATTTTTACAATACCTGTGTTACCATGATCGCAACAGCGACCTAAACTTAACAGATCAGAGTCATCTGCAGGATTCAGTGTGTATTAAAAGCATGAAAGATGCATTGATGAACATAATAGATTATGATTCTGACGGCGTGAACACAGTGTTCAACACGACAGCTTTCAACACAACTGAGTATAGTGGTTTGCCAAAGACCAAGCAATCAACATTTTCATGCAAAATACATCATTTGATTTTCTACGTGTTTTGATATAATTCATCTGCACCGTATTTTATTTATATTTTCATAACATCAAGTTCAATATCATTTTTTGGAAGCACACAAAAAGAACCAGACAGGCAGAATGCGCTCCCTGAACACGCTGTTACTGACATATGGTAATCGCACATAGACAAGTTCACAATTGGAGCGTCATGATAACACATGTATCCTAAAAGTGACCTATTTATACTTGTGTATAAAAACCGTCTCACATACCAGTCGTAGGCCTTCTTCTTGTTGCCCATATTTGTGTAGTGATTACCAGTGGTTATCCACCGGAATCTTCGATCAGGTTTCAACCGTGCGTTTTGTCTGCTGCAGGTAGTGATGTGATGTTGATCAGCATTCAGATCGCCAGGAGTGACGCTGTCCTGTTCAGTAACTATGGAAACGTTTATGCCCCATTTGTAAACTTGTCTAAATTAAGCCATATTTCAAAGTTGTTTGAACAGCGTCCTACATAGATGAGTCAAAATTTGCTTAGTTAAAAGTAAACAAAATTTTTAATTATTGCATAGTGCTCTGCCGTCAAAAAGACATTTATCTGGAAACCTTTCTCAGTTTGTTTATTATAATTCTGAGACAAAGAACCGCGTAGAGCAGGGGTTCCCACCTTTTCAAGCATGTAACCCAATTAACAAACAAGCAGAGGGTCCGTGGCCTACCCACTGTGCAACACAACTTCTCTAATGCGGCAACAGTTGCACATGCACAGAGCAGAAATAAAAACAACATTTAATAGCAAAACGTGCCCTACAATCAATGAAGGCTGAGCTTGTTTGTTGCTAGAAAGCCTGGCTATTCGAGGCTGAATACGTGGTAATGCACAGATCAAGTTATCTCTTCCACAATAAGCCTGCGTCTAGATTTCGTGTTCATGGCAGCAAGTGCCACCTATCTGCCTCAAAATGCCTTCAGTAAGTGCATATTGTGCACTACGTGGCAGTTCCGTTGCCACAGGGGAATTTGGTGGGTTCATCCCCCAAACAAAGCTCCAACCTCCCAAATTGAAATATAAAAGGCTGTAAATCAGTGGATTTTTATCAAATTTTCAAATTTCAAGCCCCCTTGCACAAACGTACAGCTCCCCTATTAAAAACTTTTTGCGTTTCTGCCGCGTGGAACTTTCCATATCCCAATACTTTCGAACTCATAATGGTGAAAGCGCGTGTATTTTGACGTTTTTAGCTGAAGGAATACCTAAGTTTTCGATTAAAAGATTCAACTTGCAAAACAAATCCATTTTCAAACATAACAGCCCGTGGCGCGTGAAACACTTTTCTCTGGCCCACAGAGAAACCCCGTCTTGAGGATTTCAAACAAAATCGTATGAAAAGCGTTATGGCATAAGAAAAACACACATCACTTGTTTTGAAACAATTTGTTAGGTTTTTGCACCTTTGGTATTTGCTGATGGCAAAACATGCGTCAAAACCTACGCCTAATTTAATTCCAATGCAGTTTTTGAAAAAAATGGATAGACCTCACATGAAAAATCTGAAAATCTTCTTGTCATCCCTCTATGAGAAGAAATGTTATTGCTTAACATCTTCACACCCATACACAAATTAGAACTTCCACGCGCATGGAGGTAACAAAGTACACACTGATAGATGAAAGCACAACAACATGGAAATGTGGCGGCAGCAATGAAAACACGTACAGATGGTGCTAACACGTTTATGTTCAGCACCGCTGCATTTTGCTGTGTTGATTTGCAGGTAGGCTGATTTACAAAATGTAATGGGGAATGTAAGGCTGCAAAGCACAGAGTTCATTTGTGCTGCAGATCCCCGAGGGCAAAGCTACTAATAGTGCAAGAGAACAGATTGTGAAGAATGCTCCAAGACACTCCTGAAAACATCTCAAAGGCGTTGCTCCGTTAACATTCTTTTGTTACTTCTATCTGCATTAGAGACTTTGCAGGGGTATCCAAATTTTTTTCAGAGGGCCACATAAGCCGCTACACAACAGTTCGAGGGCCGAGCATCTCACATAATGTGATTGTTTTGTGGGATATGTTGCATTCTACCAAATCACAAATTTTTCTAAAATGCATTATTTTTTCGTTATTGGCAAAACGCCTTTGCGGGTCAGATGAAATGTCTTTGAAGGCGGGTCGTAGTTCGGAGAACCCGATGTAGTGAATTGAAGGCTACACGCAAAAAATCGCGGTGGATGGCGTTTGAACCTAAAAAGAAATGTTGGCACTGCGTTTGGCCGATAGTTTTCTAATGTTCGATGTGTTGCTGCACAGTTGCGTTAGCAGCTGCTCTAATCCTACTACGTGTTTGCCTGTAACGTCATCTGCTTGTTTAGTAACAGGTTTTAGTTTTTATGACACCGATCAGCGCGTTAACAGCTACATCTGTCTTGGTTTGTAATCTGCAGATTAAGCGTATTGTTTTGTGGTGAAGGTTGTCGGACATTTATTAAACTTATTAGTTCACACTCTTCCTTGGATGTGACAGATTTCTGTGATGCAGCATGGTGTTTCGGTGGTGTTTGAGTAACAATTATCACTTTCATTGGTCTTTCCCCACAGTAGGAATTGAGTGCACCGTAGGTTCCTTCTCATATTCCAGCAATATCACGATCACTCAATATTTACTTGCAATACTTTACAAGTCAACAAGCTGCATGGGAAATTAGATTCCAGGTTTTGTTGTTGATGAGACACATTTAGTTTCAAAGATTTCTTTTTTGTGCGTATTCAAGTTACTCCTCTCCACCCACATGTAAGATAACCACGTATCGACCGACTTTTAATAGGACATCGATTTTACGCAACACTACACGCATCGTCTGTCCTTGAATCTGCTACCAATGCTCGCAGGTGAATGTGATATTAACTGCAACATGTTTTTATATGATAACTGCAACACTTTCCTCAAACGGTAAATTTGAAACATGCATGAAAGGTGTGAAAGTACAGCAAACTGACAGTATTAAGTATGTTGAAGTTATTGTATGATTGATAAAAGAACTTTAATGCAAATTGCAAATCAGCAGCATCTGTGGGAAACTTTCTCAAGCCTGCGGCCTAGTGTGTAAACTTAGACATTTTGCTGACATGAAAATATTCCATTTAATCCATTTTAGTTTCTTTCATTCACATTTGCAATACTGCATCATTGATTGCGGAGGAGTCTATAAAATTGCCCTCTTTTTTGATAATTTTTTTCAAAACTGTGCAACATGCGTGATCATGGCACAAGGCAACAGGATTCAGAAAGTTTTCTTCATAAGCGTGTTAGAACTGAGTATGGTAAAAAAGTGTTGCAGTATGTGGAACCTGTTCCGTGGGGTTGCATTTCTGATCAGATTATTGCGTTACTATTATATATGTTTTTGCACCAAGTGAAATCGCGTTCGCTTGCTAGTTATTGACTGTTTGGTGAGATATATATGTGATTTGTAAGATGTTTTTTAATCGATTACCTTAAACTGAGCAAAATTTTTGCCTTGTTTTGTTTTTGTTTTGAACTAATGTTTTGTGCCTCCCCTGTACTATTGAAATTTGATGGTCATTAATTAAAGGTTGGGCTTTTGACCGTCTTTCTTCTAGCCTGTGCTGTTTGTTCAAGCTTTGTCATTTGAAATGCGTTGTTTGCTGCCAAGTTGCAGCCCAAACATGACTTGATTTGACGTAACATGAGGTGAAACGTTGAAAGGCTGAAACAAGAGCTGAGAAAGCAAAGCAAACCCAAGAACAAAACAGCTGGAAAATACGTCTTTCTCAAATAATTGCGTTCAGTGGAACTTCGAATCCATATGACGCCAATAATCACTGAGCAAGGCAGACCCTTTCAAGCTTGAAACAACACGCGGTATGATTCAGAGCGTCGGCAGAATACATGGGCAAGACTGTATTCGTAGCTATGGCAACCGAACTCTAACGTGCGTGTTTCAAAACGCTGTGACGGATGGTCACAACATTCCCTGTACAGTGGTGGTGAAAAAGTTCGTAACACATTAACGAACATCGCAAGAGACAGCAAAAATTTTTCACCCTGGGAAGGATTGCGTTTTGAATAGTAATTTTTTCATCACGTTTGTGATACCATTTATCTTCACACTTATCCAGAGAGTGAAAACTGGGTTGTTCGGCAAAAGTAACATTGCAAGTTTTATGTATATGTGGTTTGACAATGCCTTCGATCTTTGGTATTTTTACAGTCTGGTTTGTTCCACTTACTGCGGTGCGATGAACATCTCGTGGAAAATTTGATCATGATTTGGCCGACATATTTTTCATAGCGTATCACACAAGTGGCTACATAAATAGCATAGTTTGTGCATGTTAAGGTTTGGTTTACCAGGAAAGATTGATAGTTTGTGGAACGCATGGCACGATGGACTTGTTGCGTTTGCCATGGTAACCACAAAATACACAGTTGTTGCAAGGCCCTGACATACTATTGATTTGCTTTTTAGTCTTCCTCAAAGCAAGGACACCTCGAGAGTTTGTGATTGCTCTAGGCTTCATCGCCGATTGGTGTAGTGTAAACAAGCGTGCCTTGCGACTCATGATTAAAAGTTGTTCAGTCACTTTGGTAAAGAAGGCACAAAGCTGATTCGTTGTAAAGGTACAAGGCGACCAGCCCGTGGTCTAGTGGTAAGTGCATCTGTGTGTGTGAGTGTATGTGTGTGTGTGGGTAGGTCGAGAGATCGACTCTCGGCCGGTTTTTGTCAAGACCTTGTAAATTGGTATGTACTGTAGACTTTCTTGCTAGGCGCACGGGGTGCTGAAGAGCTGCAGGGAACACACCCAGAACACAAAAACAAACCGAGTGAAATGAAACCAGAAATTGTACAAACTCAATCGCGGCGCTGCAAGACCATTGCAGTAAATAGTGCCAACAACAAACCACCGTCTCAAAAAAGGCACAAGGCCGATTTGACTTCTTTTTTGCTGTGTAAAGGCGAAAGGCCGTTTTATTGTATTTACGCTGTAAAGGCACAAGGCCGATTTACTGTTCCCGTTTTCCTGTGGAAAAGGCACAAGTCCTGCATGTAAGATAAAGTCACTGGTGTTGTGATTCCGTTTCGCTGAAGTGAATGATTTGCGTCATTGATGGTTTATGATCAATATGGGATTAAACGAGTACGAATGAGAGTAGGCGAGTGGTTGTGCATTTTTTATTATCACTGAGGAGTTTACGTAACAGAAGGTTACACAAGGTGCGTGCAATTTGTAAGTTTTTGCCCAATTTTGGTAGGCATTTTGTATGTAATCATTGCCTTCAGATTTAACTATTTTCTATGTGTTCAAAGTTAGCAGGTGGGGAAAATGTAGCCTAAACCTACAGCCTCACTTAGATTTGCAGTTGCAGTGAACGCAATTATTTGAGAAAAACTTATTTTCCAGTTTTTTGAACTTTCTCAGCTTTTGTCGTGATTTATTCACTTTAATCTTGAGTTTGTTTGCTTTCTCTGCATATGTTTCAGCCTTTCAACGTTTCAACTATTAGGTTATTTGCAGATTTCAGGACTGGCGGTGCGTAGTATTACGTGAAATCGCTGTCCTGTTAAACATTTGCCAATAGATTCCTTGCTTATCTCACACGTAGAGAGAAGTTACATGAATTCAGATACGTGAAAGTTTCAAACGATCGCAAAAAGATGAAATCCGATTCCAGTCGGCTAATTCCTAGAAAGTTTTTGCAAACCTAGAGCTTTTAATTGTTATCTGCAGGCAGGAACATTTCTACAAAACGAAACCCTTTTGTTGAATAGGGACTAAATTTGAACTCATTGCTCTTATCAATAAACTTCCATCTTTTTCGCAGCTCTCGATATCCTTACAAAAAGTGCATTAAAATCGCTTGCAGTCTCACAACCGTGGGATGCATCCCTTGCTTCGTTTTTTCGACTGTTTATATTTCCTTATAATCGCCACAGTTCAGGTCGGCACATGCGCTTCTTTGAAATTTACACAAATTGAGCAAATCAACCAGTTATAAAAAAAACGTGAATTGTGCAAGCTGGAATATTTGTCCAGGAATTTCCCCTCAACAGAGATCAAATTGCACTGGAAAATGGTCACTGATGTCTTTTGCCTGGAAAACAACTTCAATGATCAAGCTGTGTTACAATGCAAAGAGACTGAACAAAATAATTTCAGAACAATTTCCGAAGGACGCCAGCACAAAAACACACACCTTACCCAGTTTAATTCTACAAGTAACGTTATTGATTCTACGTATACATTAATTCTTTATGCATGAAACATCAGATGTTGTAGATTTGGCAAAACATCGTGGTTTTTGAGAGAATCATTGACTGTTTTTACATATCATTTGATGACAAGGGACACTGACACAATGCATTTACACCAAACGCTCATACGAACGTGAAGACGACATACACGAAAAAAACGATAGACTAAGACAAAACGTTTTTGACAAACATCTACAATAGCAAATTTGTCTCAAGGGTGTGGCTCTGAGTCGACATTGCAAATTTTAGCAATTCCTTATGAACACTTTGTCAAAAATTGGTATAAGCTTGTAACAACAGTTTTACGATCCCAGATACTGACGTCAAAGGGTAAGCCAGTCGTTCAAAACGTAAATCATTGCGGCAAAATAAAGCCATGTTTCGACTGGATTTCAAAAATGACGTTTCGTTTTCGAAAGTAATCCACTTTAAAGCTTTTGTTGCAACAGTACTGGAGATATTTTATATTTACATCATTGAATGTTTAATGTCTTCTAATTATGCCGGCTAAAGTCAATTTTTCCAGGGTAGTTTTCCTCCCTGTGATTAAGGCTGATAATAGAGACAAGCAAAAACAATTTATTTTGAACTTGACAAAAATTTTGCTTAATTACGGAAATCTTAAAATGAACTTTCTCACCTGTAGTTTTGGATATCTATTAAGTATACCATCAAATCTAAATACAACCCCACCAGGTGGCACGTGTGAGTTGCGTCTCATTTGATTTCCGGCTACAATAATTCTTCATCAAAACAAAAGGTTCATTGTTAGCACCGCATAAAAACCATAGTACTTGATATAAATAAGCTGTAACTGCTTGATAATTTTTAGACTTTACTCTTTGCTGCAAACTTCAGTGCTCTTTTTACATGATTATGTTGAAACAGGAAAAAACACTACATGAAGAACAAAAACAACGGCACAACACTTTTTTGGTTCAAAATCGAAAAATATTAGAAATATTTCCGGTAAAAAGCAACAAGTTGCTTCACACAAGTTCATTGGAAAAGTGACAAATCTGTAAATGCATAAAGCTTGTACACCATGGCACTTGACAGGAACATAATTAAATTTTTAGTATGCGCACTTTCGCGGTTAGTGTTGCAAACTGATCGATCGGATTTGCGAAACTAAGCTGCGAAAACTGAAGAAATGCAATACGCTAATACAACCTGTCCAATGGGAGTAAATAAAAAAGCATAAATTGGAATAGCCAATTTTTCACTACCAGGATGAAGTTTGAGGATATAAGATTTCTTACTTTTGCAAATCCAAAACTTTGGTGTGGTTTAACTTCAAAATTTTCAACGTGAAACGCTTGTATGGCAGAAAATGTTAAAACGCCTGGTTCGTACTATGAAATTTTACTTGGCAGCTAGAAATTTTTAACACGCACTTGTTCCATGTGTTCCTAGAAACGACACACTAAATTATGCAACTAGGACAGGGATGTGCAATTAGCGGCCCGCAGGCCACATGCGGCGCGCCGCAGCGTTTTCAGTAGCCCGCGGAAGCATTCAGAAAAAATCTTCAAATCTAGGATTTCCTCCAACTTACTGCTGAGGCTAACTTGTCAGAGACTTGCTTCTATTTCCATTACAACGTACGGCCCCCGCTAAACGCAGCCTTCCAAATGTGGCCCCAGAACAAAATTAATTGCCCGCCCCTGACCCACGGTGATGCCATGCTTTCAAACGCTTACACGACGCTTGTCCAGTTTTTAATTTGAAAGTACTTCTTGATTACTTTGAAGAAAGGTTTGCTGACATATGCGAAGAAACGGCATGAATCTTGAAAAATTAGAACCATATGAAGACTGAACTATGTATCAGGAACAAGAAATATGCATTGATGAATGTAACAGATTTTGGTTTTTAGGTTGTAAGTGTAGCAATTTCAGACAGTTTTCAAAACGACTGAGTATAGTCTTTGTCAGAACTTGGCAATAAACACTGATCAGAACAATTAGCTCTTCTTATAAGTTTCTTGATACCTGATTTGCCCCGTTTTTAGCTTCTTTCTTAACATCAAATTTATTTTCGATATTTGCAACAAGCGAAAACTAGCCGATTGGCAGAATGCTTTCCTAGAACAAACTGCGAAAAGCGTTTATTTGTTGTACATACAGTATAATACAAACCCCTCTAAGATCCTCTTTCACCTACCGGTCGTAGGCCTTGTCCATGCCCAACACGTTTGTGTAATCGCCGTCAGTGGTTATCCACCGAAACCTGTTATCGGTTTTCAACAGTAACTTTTTTCTGCTGCAAGGGGTCATGTAAGGTTGATCAGCGTTGAGGTCGCCAGCAATGACGCCGTCCTGTTCGGTAACAAAACAAGAGTGTGCCCATTAGTGAACCTGTCAGGGAAACCTTGAAATAATTCAACCAAGCTTTCATTGTGACAGACTGTTTGATTTCACAGCGGTTTCAAAAGTTTGTCACGTGGATGACCAAAAATTTGTTGAGTGATATATTAAAACAATTGACACATCTTTAATCGATCTTTGTAGCAAGTTGAAACAAAGCTACTGAACATGAAATTGACCTTAATTATAAAAGAAAAGTTGGCGTAGAATTTTCCCTAAAACTACATTGCACAACATGGGTTGTTTACCTGAGTGGGGTAGATATTAAGTCCGTTGGACAACTCACACAACTTCATATTACTTCAATTACTTCATGCCTCACTAAAAGATGACAATGACAGAGGCAAATCGCAACACTTATTAGTGCGACAAACAAACTCAAGTCACCTTTCCAGTTATATACTAAAATAAAAACACCTTGTTTCGTGCCTATTGCATGCGAAGCAAGCTATGACTGGCAGCTGTGATGTAGTGCACGCTGTCCGGCATTAGTTGCCTCTCAGTTGCGCAAAATAATGCCAATGCAATTTTGCAGTACAGTGCATGCCAAGGAATGTACGTGTTCGCCCACATCAAGTTACCTATCTCGTCAGAACGTTTGATGTCTTGGTAAGAAACAATTTGTATGCTTTCATATTCATTTATCTTTATCATCTTCTCACTTCAACTGTCTAATGCCTTTCACTAATTTCCATTTTTCTCTCATTATGTAATGCTTCTGTATGAGAATAATTGAGTGGAGTAGTTGTCGGTACATTGTTTCATTATCTGTTCATCTTCAGTTTAATTATTGTGTGTCGCCTAATTCCTAAGCGGCGATGTGTTGTGTCTAGCATTTATGTATCCTTGGATTTCTCCGCAACCCTGTGGACCATGTGTCGGAAATAACTGAATAAATAAATAACAGCAGTTAGTTAGCACTGCACTTTCCGTATGCATAGGCAAAATATCAAAACCATGTTCACGTCGTTTAATGCAAACATAAAAACTGAGAAAGAAACGTTGACGCATTAAAGCATTTGGCGTGTATCACCCATTGTTGATAGAACATTACTTTTTTCGTATCATCTGTTGAAATATCTCTTGCGAAATTTTATACTGAGCTTTCAGGCAAAGTAACAGAGGAAATCATTTAATATTGTACCAATTTTTCAAAGATTTGTTGTTTTGCTAAATACGATTAGTAAGTGTTCGTGAAAATATTGAATTTCACAGTAACACTCTTTTCAAAAATACTGATCTCGTTTTTACAAAAAGAACTGTTGTAAATGAGGACATGTAAATTATAAAAACTGTTTTTTCAGCAACAGAAATACAATTTTTTTTTCCGTATTGTTTTCTTTTTCACGAAGTTTTAAACTACAATTTAAATGTCATCCAATTATCCTCCGCCTTGTGTCATTTAGAAACGTGATAGCGCAGCACACAATCTCTCTTTTCATGTGTGCTGTATTGCTGTCTGCGCAAGCAGCTGACTCAATGCAATTCTCTTCTACACAACAGCACCTGCAACAAGGCCTTTTCGTTGTAACTCCTGTTTCAGCAAAATGTTGCTGCACACAACTTCCCCCCTGCTTATCCAACTCTATAATTTTGGTGTTTGCTACCATGAAATGCACAAATACGATCAATACCAGTGCAAATCGGTCGTCACAATAAAGGGCAACAAGGACTGGATTCGGGTTTTATAGGGTCCCATTAGAAAATCGCAGAGGACCACTCTGGAAAATCTTGTTACAGACACATTCTTAAGTTATCCACAAGTAGAGACCCTGTTTCCCACCAGGTAAAAAATCTGCGATGGCGAATGGGAAAACCGCCGATTACTTCAACCCTGGGTACTTTTTTTTGATCTAAAAATTTACAAACACTATCCTGATTCAAGTAACTTTGATACATGTTTTAGCACTAAGGACAATGGCAGCCTCAGAAGGTTACCCGTCTCGTATCCTATTCCCGCATCAGGTTTCCCATGCTGTCAACGCACTTGATGCTTTCAACCAAAGCAACATATCCGCATCGATTCGGTGCAGCACATACTCACCCAACATCTTTTAATATCTTTACGTGCTCACTTTCAAGGTCTGACAATTTTACGTGCGCCTTATTTTTCACCCGTGATGCTAAATAGCCTCATACAACACGGCCTAAGTATGAGATCAAAAACAAATCAATATTAAGATGTTTTGATGTCTATACTTCTCTATTGTTTGCCGCTAGTGGTGATTTGCATGTGAATTCTGGTTTTTCAAGTGCGTGGTTCTACTAATTAAAATGTGCCGTATATGAGTGTTTTCTATAGTCATGAATTTCTTTTCGTCACGACAACAATCTGACGAAGTAGTTCATGTATCAGCCATTTAAATTCCAAACCAAAAATCTCATGGCGTCTTAACTGGCAAACTTAATTTAAATGTAGATGAGAAGGATGAAACTATCAGTTTTATGCACATCCAAGACTTTCTACAAAACGATTACTCATATTCCTTGTATTTTAGCAAGCACAAATTTTTTTAATTGCCACGTTGCTGCGGCGTTTCAACGCTTCATTCGATAAAAGATATGGTTGTCATTTTCAACTAGTCAAACACTTCTGTACTTACGGGAGTATTAAACATTTTTGAAGACGAATCATAAACGTCAAGGAGGTTGTTTAATTCCTTTTCAGTAACACCTTTGCCTGGTTTGGCGTGCAATGGAATGTAAAAGAAATTATTCTGCCAACCTACACAGATATTAGTGAAAGTTTTGTTAATTAGTAAAAAAAATTACAATGCGAACTACAAGATTGACAAGACACTATTTCCTAAAGGTTGTGATATCAACCTTCTCTGACTACCTCTTGAAAATATTGAATCGTATTTGTAAAAATCAGCTTGGAAGTTTTCATCAACACATTGAAAGCTCCACAATTTTAGAAAGCTGTTGAATTTGCGACAAGTAACGTCTTCATCTTAACCGTCCTGTGTATCACAAACCAAGAAAAGTGTTAACGCCAGTAACATTTCGTGGTTTCACATTGAAAATACGGATTGTTGAAAACAACGAAAAAGACCGATTTGTTATTTTGAGCTTGTTTGATGAAAGACACACTTGGGGCGCGTTACAGAATGTAGAAAAGCGATACACAGGAGTACGAAATGAAACAAAAAATCTTCTATACTTTCACAAAAATCTATAAAACATGTAAAAAGCCTTAGCGCTTTCTGAAGGATATCAAATAAACAGGTACAATGCAATATGCAAATTTCTATGCGAAGCATTGATGCTTATTTAATCTATCAAAGTACGACATGTTACTTGTTAATGCTGTCATGTAGTAAAAAGGAATGTCTCAAGCTTGTTCAGCCTGAGGCTGAGTTTACAATCTCCCATCTGCATCACAGAATCCTCTTACAGTAACTGTTAAACAGTAATTGTAGCAGAGTTGCAGTCTAACGTTAAGTGTCTTCGGGTCGCTGCTGATTAGTTTTAAAACCGTTTTAAGTCTGGATGATATGGTCTCTATTGGTGGGTATGTTTATGTGTGTCTTATGTGACCTAGCCTCTCGTTGTTTAATAACTTCCTTTTGGAAAAACAACTGCGTTTTCAAACGTGACAACCATTTCGGGACCAGAAAAGACGATATATCGTCTTGGACTATTTCAGCCACAACTCGCCAGGCGATAGAGCTAGAGAGGCATTCAAACCCTCTATAACAAGGTTTCCCAAACTCTCTCTGTCCATGTACCCCTTCAGCATTTCCATAGACGAGCATGTACCCCTAAACATGAGCGCCGGAATTTTCTTTCCAGGGAGGGGCCAATAGTGGATTTTCCAAAGGTGTGCCAAAAATATTTTTGCAGGGGGGTGCAAGAAGTGGCAAAATTAGATTTCCACGACTCGAAAATAAGAAAACAACCTTAAAAAGATGTCAAATTTAAAAATCATAGAGCTGCCTTGGCCTCCCATTCGACAATCATGCCCCTAAAAATTCTTATGGCAAAAAGGCTGAGGAAGATAAACTATATTTACCGATAAGCATATAATGATCTTTGAAAATATTCACTGATATTTATTTTAATACTTTAAGCTTTGAACCAGACAAGAAGTCAATAGAGCACAAGCATACACTATCTGCATAGCACAGATTCATACCTGATTGAAAGATAATAACAGTCACAGAAAGTTTTGTAATGGAGTTGGTGGTGGGACCACAGGATTACAGACACTTGTTCGCCAATTCGTAACACTTGATACAACACTACATCTAGAGTAGGACACGAAAATAGTATGTTTAAGAAATAGAGTCCAACCCTGACTAAGGACTTGTGAAGTACGAATGCGTTGTGGTCTGCACATGGCCTCTAATTAACATTGTAACGTCCGGGCACTCGATCACAAAGTAAAGTACGGTCGTAGTGTTTAAAGAATACGGACGATTACCGGTATAAACAATCTGAGTGCATCAAAGCGCGCAACCATACATTGTTGGATTTCTTGCATCGTTCAGGAAACAGGTAGGCCTACACATTTTTTTCAATAAGGCCTCAAATGTAGGAATGTTACACTGAACCTGATAACTACTAACACTCTATCACCATGGCAGGTTGTATAGAGTTTTGCAAACAATGTTACAGGTCACACGAAATCTCTGGATGCATGACTGACTGAATTATAATTCATACACGGACCTACAGAAGGAGCGAAAAAGTACATTTTCACTGCGTTCGAATATCAGAAAAAAGAAGCTCGCATTAGTGCTTCATAATATTGATATTGCGCAGTTGTCTCAGAATGTCTTTGTCATCTGAAAGCTCAATATCTAATACAAACCCCAAATGTTTGTAGTGGGAAATAGCTTTTACCCTTGGTACACCCGGTGTCAGCAACGGATGACAGTGCTTTTTACGGTCTTAGCCTTAGACGTCATACAAACAGTGTTGCTGCTGTTGAAAATAATTTCACGCGATTCTGCATAAGCCTGACACACATCTAGTATTCTTTGCAACCCGCGTATACTTCGACAAAACACACAAATATCCTCAGCAAACATCAAGTGGTTCAAATATGACTTCACCCATACAACACCCAGCCCTAATGTTGTTTAGTTCAAGAAATAAATCATCTAACTATACAGCAAACAAGTATAGACTCAATACTCTTTATTGTCTAACCATATTAGTAACATGAAAAGTTCGGACAAATTCATATGTATAAATAATATTTGAAATGAATAATTTATAAACATATTTTTCTCTTCTACTGCTAACCTCAAATGTACCCCTTCAGATAGGCAAACGTACCACTAAGGGTACATGTACCCCAGTTTGGGAACCCCTGCTCTATAAAGATGCGGAAAGGTTTCTAGTTTCGATAAAAAAGCTAAGAAGTTTTGGATTTGAGTTGTTTTGTGGATTACGTCATAATCAGGGAAGGTTTAGGTATTTTTTGCCCACTTCATCTGGCCCTGAGCCTCAACCGCAACAGCGAGCTTTGTGCTTCATTTTTTATAATAACTAGGCAAATATCTGCATCTTTTGAGCATTGGTTTGTAGCGTTTGTAGTCAGGAAGTTATGAACAAGAAACGCAAAATAAACAATGAAACCCCTAGGAAATAAGCAATTATTTAATTGTTTATTGATGTGACAGCATGAGAGCATCAAGCTTGCGGAATGCTTAGGCGCGTTACAAGCATTGATGTCACACCTCCAGCCGCAATATATGGTATATTGTGTCGCGTGCAGTACGGTTGTGCGATTTAAAGTCAAGCCGTGAGCATTGTTGGGCATACTAGGCGATTAACGAAAGAGAAGGATACAACAGTTCACCGTTTTCAAATGTACAGAAGTAGTTTTCGATTTTTTGAAAACCGATTAGTTTTTATGTAACGACTTAACAATTACCACCCAACAATGTCTAACATGTCTGGCGTACTATGAAACGTGGCTGCCTACGTGGGAAAAATGTTTACAAAAATCAAAATAAGAAAGGGGAAAATTAAAGATCTATTATCACATTTCTTGTGTCTGTATTTATTAATGTAACTTCCTTTTGCATCTCTCTTTATTAATATTTGGCCATCATGATATAGTATTGCTAGTGGCAGCGGCAGATGACATTCCAGGCTCTGGCCTGCCGTCATTTTCAGTAAAATAAAACAGATAAATAAAGTGAAAAGTTGCATGCTACTTTCTTCAAATATCTTGCTTCTTTTTCATTAGGCTCAGTCAGTTTCAGTAAACCCTTTGACAAGTTTCAATCTACAGGAAAAATTGTACAATGTTCAATGCAAAGTGGAAGGATTAATAGATCACTGAAAATAGTTTTAAAAATTAAAGATAAATCTGTCGCGTTGTCAACAGTGATGTAGTGTATGTTCCAAAAAGACGTTTTTGTGCATAATTGTCCAAAAATGGCATGCCAAAATTTCAAAAAATTTTGTTGCTATTAAGTATCCAATCAACGTCACATCCAGGGGCGTAACGAGGTTAGATGGGGTCCCAGGCAAGAATCAAGTTTGGCGCCCCCATGTTCGAACCAGAGGTCTTTCGGAAGCTAATGTACTGTATTTAAAGGAAGTACTTTCGGCATTTTTGGGACTTTTAGGCGCCGCTGCAGTGATTCGGCGCCCGGGGATTTGTGCCCCCCTTTCCCCCCTCGTTACGTCGCTGGCGTCTAGTGATAAATACGTGCCTCTCAGCACTAGGCATGCTCTTCGCTTCGACTGTGCATTCGTTGCTCCGCTCAGTCTGTTGATCTACCTGAACAGTGGTTTAGGATTGTGAGTTTATGCAGCATTGTTTGCTAGTTGTTATGTGGTGGTACCTATAGTTGTCACTTTACATTTTGATTTTGTATGTTGTGTCCAGGACGGTCACGTTCTAAGAGTGTTCAAACTGTACAATGGCATTCTTATGTTGAATACACATCGCAACACTTGCAAACTTTTTATCAGCCAAAAAAGACAGTTTAAAATAATTTATAAATAGTTATGTCGGAGAATGGTTTGAGATTTTAATAATTTAGCGGAGTACCAAAAAGACTAATTTTACTTCCATTTTTGCAACTTACCTTGTTCATCAATACGATTAAAATGAGCAACAAACGGTGGTCGTTCAAACTATCCACCGCGCCACGGAAACACGCTTTTTACAATTAATTTTTGGCGCCTGTGGAAACAACAGAATGTTTAATTTGAAAGCTTGCAGCCTAAGGAGGTACTCCGAACTACTTGGGCATTAAGGAATTAGAATTTCGAAGTCTTTTCCAGGGATCACCAGCATGGTGCTTGCGGGCACCAGGTCATCAGCAGCCCAGCACGGGTCACATCGGTCGCCAAGGGGACTGTTCTAAAAATATTATTGACAAGATCAGCGTTTTGGCATAGATTGTAGTGGTCTCGCGAGACCACAACATGGAAAATCGGCAAAGTCCAAGGGGACAGCCCCAACGAAAGTCACCTAAGAAAACTCGAAACATAAAAGGCCTAGTTGCGATGCGACTAGTGAAGTGCTTCGCTGGCTGGTTGAATCGTCTGGCGAGGTGGCATCACTGAATATTCCTCAAGTGCCCAATCAATCAAGGGTTCAAGTCTCAACATATGCGGATCGCACAACACGCCGGGACGTTCCGCATCAAGATGAATATCAATTAAGCACGTTCCTAATACTGAAAGTTAAAGGGAATTGAGTGAATTTGTGAATGTGTCATCTTGGAAGTGTGCGTCAAATTGGCAGACGCATTAATCGTTACACAAGGAGCAGCTCTCAGTTTCAAAAAGGGTGGTGATCTCTTGTCTATTCTCTTTACATCATATGTAATCTAACGCTGAACTTATTTGAAAAACTTCACATAAATTGTGACGTTCGTGGGTCATCAGACGTTCGTGAGCAGAATTTATGTGAGTGCAAGATTTGAATATGGTGTAAAATAAGAATCACACATTCCATTTTATGGTTGCCACCCTGACAACGCACTGATGACCTATTTATTTTTGCGGAAAGTTTGCGCAGCAGAGTTTAAGCCTTGCTCTCCTCTGGTTGGGCTTTTCGGGTCGGGCCGGGATCCACGCTGGCAGAGACAGTTGTTAGTGAAGTGACTGTGATTTTCTTCAGCTAATTCTATTTGCAAACACAGCTGCGTTCTTTTGCTCTCTGCTCGGACTAGTCTTACACCCTTTTTGAGAAGACAACAGCGGTGAGGAATTTAGCACGCAAAGGCGTTGCTTCGAAAGGATCAATCACTGACGCAATTCTTGACTCGTTTTAAGAAACGATGGACTACACACCGGCTTGCATGCCTGTATTTCTATCTTAGATAGTTTCTTCTATGCCAGTGGCGACATCGGCGGTAGCATCGTCGGTAGGCTACAACACTTACAACTATTTATTGAGAAGCACTACATTCCGCAGTATTATCATTGACTAACAAGCTAAATTTGTGCTTGTTTAAGCCAATGTTTTGGTCAAGGTGATTGCTATTTTGGGTGTGATAAAACCTTGTACTTGCAGCTATACCCGTACACTACGTTTTTTATACCCCGTAGTTGCCCATATCTTGACTCACTCGGTAAATTTGGCCTTTGGGCTAAATCGGGCTTCAAAAACGAATGTAGTGCTCGGGCCAGATTTGGGCATGTGATTTCGGGCTAGGGCCGGGTTCGGGCTGCAAAATGATGCCCGTTTACAACTCTGAGCTGAACAACTATATTTCGGAACAGTGTGGCAAAGAAAATAAAAGCATTACTGTTGGTTTGTTGTTGTACAACAAGAACTGCTGACTTCAATTCTGGCAGAAACAACGTCATGAATGTCTCGTGCAATACGTTCATATGCAACAAGAATTAATGGCAAAAGAAAAAATAAGTGCCAATGCACAGAAAAAATAGCATTTTACTCGACTTTTATCTACACTACCACAAATGCTGCTCTATAGTGGCATATTTCGACATGCGGTGGTATTACTGAGCTTCCATTAGTTGCGGGCGTTTACGCGTCACAGCATACAGCTCCTTTCCTTTGTAAAGTGATCTCAACTTGCTGAATTCTGCTTCGGTTAAATCTGACATTGAGCTTAAGTGTGGAAAAAGTTTCATTTATTTCAGTGGCTCCCAACCTTTTTTGATGCATTCCTCCCTTTGCTCATTTTGGAACTTTTCATTCCTCCCCTGTGGAACGTTCATTCCTCTCCTTTTTGGGTTCGTAGGCTAATTACTGTAACTACAATTGGAGCAACGGTCTTTATTTACGAGAATACCTTAATTAATAAAAGTGGGACAAAACTATTACTCAAACAATGGCACAAAAGTTTGTCAAGAAAAACGTGTGCTAGTTACAAATATAAAGTGATATGACTAATTGAAAGAGCCAATGTCAACTTAAAAAGAGAAGTAGGCTACAACACTTACAATGAATAGGTAACGTAGCTTTAAGATGGAAGTTCCTCCCCTGAACTCATGAAATTACTCCCTGGGGAGGAATTCCTCCCCGGTGGGGAACCACTGATTTATTTCATCACTACTTCCTCCTGTCTCTGCTAGAGAAACTCGTCATGTGTCTGATAAAAATTGGTGACATCTTTGTAAACTGCGTCAGCAAGATTCCGCTATTTGCATTAAATAACAATGAATGACAACTGCATAAGTAGGTCTCCTTTCATTTTCATCTTTTCTGTCGTGAAAACAATTCTTATTTTGTTTGTGATTTGAAAAACTTTATGAATCCCATTTATATTGATACGTGTTTGCATAGATGCTTACAAAAGTGTTGGCAAAGATAAAGTTTCTGATGACAAACTAAGTTGAAGTTTTGTTTCAACGCACGCCTAGTTCTCCGCTGCTTTAGGAGAAGTTTTCTTGTCATCAAATTAAAGTTAATCTACTTGGATTTATGAGTTCATTTTAGGGGCAAATGCAAGAAAAGGTTTTGCTGTGAAAAATCCATCACGTTGCGTTTTTACGTTCTTCTGTTGCGATCGGAAATCCCGAGCAGCATGTGCACAAAGCTTCGCAATGTGGCAGCAAGCAACAACAGAGATCATGCTCGCAATCTCTCTTACTATTGCTTGCTCGCGCGACATATATAATGGTGTTATTCTTCACACACATCCCGTTCGTGGTGAATCACACAATCAACACAACACCACCTGAGAGGTTGTAACAATTCGTGTTAACTTAAGTTTCAAGTTTCTGCTGAATCAAATGGTTCAAAACCAATTGTTCTGGATCAGCATGTTTCCATATCAAAGAATCTTAGGTACCTCTGTCTTCTTCTTCAATCTTTACCAACCATTTATATTTGACGTCAAACCTTAAAAGCAACATAACTGCTTCACATTCTGAAGGACTCTCATGAAGTTGGACAAATTAAGATAGTACGAGGTGTGGCAATTTTAATTAGCTTTAACATAATTAAAAAACGAAGCACAAACTTCCAAGCAAAGAAGTAAGCAGCTCTGCGCAGTTCCGTCCGCAAGCGGATGCAGCAAGTAACCAAAATGAACCTTCAACACATTGCAGCACAGGCTTCCTATCGTAATCGCGCAAAGCAGGTCGTTGCACGGAATAAGGGATTGCATTCGGCGCAGCGATGACGTGGGCCATAAAAGCTTAAACCTACCCCAATCATGAGGGGTAGGTTTAGCCTCATGTAATGGGTCACCCACAAAAGCTCAAAGCCAAAATTCTCAATTTTTTAAAATCGGAACTAGACTTTCCGCTTCTTTGGAGGGCTTGAACTGCTCTCTAGCCCTGTCAGCTGGCAACGTAGGACTGGAAAAATCTTGACCGATATATTGGCTTCTACTGTCCCTAAGGGGTAAACATATCATAAGACTTTGCAAAGGATATTATAAAAAAGCAAAGACAGTTTAAAATAAGTTCTGAAAAGTTAAGTCGAAACATGATTTCAAATTTTTATGGTATCGTGGAGTGCTAAGAATCACTGATTTTACTTCCGCTATTGCAACGTACCTTGACCATCAATACGATTGAAATGAGCAATAAACGGTGGGCGTGCAAACTCTCCGTGGCCGCGAGAAACTGTCCGTGGTTGCTTTTTAGCAAATGTCCGTGGTCGCTTTTTACGGTCGCTTTTTACGCTCCACTGTAACACGCTTTTTACGGTTAATTTTTGGATCCTGTGGAAAAAACAAAGGTAATATTGAAGTGTTTCAAGTTGTTGAGTTTTCCGAACTATTTAGGTTTTAAAAACTTTGAAATTTGTCTAAGTGTGGCTTGAAGTTTCCTTTTTCATCCAAGAAAATCAAGTGTAAAGCCATTTGTTTCGAACGTCTGTTGCATGGATCACCAACATGATGCTCGTGGGCATCAAGTGGCCCGCAAAGATCATCTCGGTCGCTCACGGGCTGTTCCAAAAATAGTGCTGACATGATCAATGTCTTCGCACAGATAAATATCATTAATTATATTCATAATAACGTAAGTAAAAGTAAACTGAGCGAATTTTTATCATAGTAGTGTGTATCAAACTGGTACCCTTCGCGTTTCCTAAGTGTGTATCAATTCTATTTCAGAAGTGTGTATCAAACTGGTAGCCCTTCGATACCCAACGAGTAGCTCTCAGTTTCACAAACATTGGTGAATCCTAGTCTTGTCAATTCTTCATAAAAATATGTAAATCTAATACTCAACTCATTTCAAAAACTTTGTTAAAAGTGTGACATTCTAATGCGGCATTAGGGTGTGTGCATTACATGCGTATGGTGTAAAATAAGCATTACCCACTATTCTATTTTTAGCGTTGACACCGCGAACACGCACGTATAATGTTACTTATATTTGTGGTAAGTTTACGAAGCAGGGTTTACTCGCTTTTTCCTCTTGCAATTGGAATACCGCTCTCTTCCAGTTCTTAATGTAGCTAAACAGTTTTTTTGGATATTGTGGCAAGTCAAAGTGATAATTTCTGTTGATTTGTTATTGCGTGTAAGTGGAGCTCTTGACCTCATGAAGAAAAAAAGCTAAATATTTCAACTTTTTTCGTAACATTGTTTTATAGTTATTGGTAAATGCACGCTATTAACACGTAACGATAGGATTTAGGTCAAGTTGGGCAGCTTGCAGTTGGTGTTTGGGTAAAGATTTTGAGGCTATGCAAATTGCGAAAAATGTTCTCGGGAAACAGTTGTAACTTAATAAACCATGTGTTTTTACTGTAACCAGGGTATTAACGTCAGCATTGGTGAGGTTCATTGCATTAACGAAGAGTGAAAGTAGTTTAATTGCGTTTTCAGATTTGCAAGAGCGGCTTAGCATCAGGACTTGTTTGCGAGTTTTTTCTTGTGATTGGTTCCTTTCAAAGAATTACCAACTTAATTTAACAAAAACATTTTACATCAAAATTAAGGTGATCATATTGGGCTGATTTGTGTAAAACTGTTGCTTAATAATGCTATAACCAGAAGTGCTGACTTCAGATCTGGAAGAATCAACCTGGTGAATATTTCGTGCAACACGTTTGTACACAACAAGAGCCAATGGCAGTCGCAACAGAAAGATCAATGCCAATGCACAGAAAAAAATATTTTACTCACGTTTTATCTGCACTGCCACAAATTAGTGACATTTTTCAACACGCACTGGCGCTACTGAGCTTCCATCAACCTTGGGCGTGGTAGTTACGCTTCACAGCATACAGCTGGTTCCGTTTGAAAAGTGATCCTAACCTTTCAAAGTTTCCTTCGGTTAAATCTGACTCTGGGCCTACGTGTGCATACGGCCGCAACCAGCTAATAATTTCGTGGAGGGCAAAATGATTTTAACTTGTTTGTGTGCCCAACAACTAAACATGTTCTGAAAAATTTTACGGGGCGCAATTGCCTGTTTGCTCCCCCTCCTCGATGCAAGCCTACGTGTGGAGAAGGTTTAGTTTCTTTCATCAAAACTTCCGGCAGACTCTGCTAGAGAAATTTGTCACATTTATGGTAAATCTGGTCGCATCTTTGTGAACTGCGTTAGCAAGCTCCCGCTTTAATGCAAATAAACCATTCCAAACCTTGGTCAAGAGGTCTTTTTTCCAACTCATGAAATTTTTCAGAAAGCTTAGATGTTTTGTTGCCTAGCATGGATTTAAAACCTTCTCCCAGCAGTCTACGTTAAATAAGTATTACAGACAATTGTACAAGGAGGTCTCCTTCCATTTTCATCTTTCCTGTCGTGAAAACAATTCTTATTTTGTTTGTGATTTGAAAAACGTCCCATTTATATTCATACTTGTGTGCATAGATACTCACAAAAGTGTTGGCTAAGATAAAGTTTCTGATGACAAACTAATTTGAAGGTTTTGCTTCAACGCACGCCTAGTTCTCCGTTGCTCTAGAAGTTTTCTTGTCATCAAAATTAAAGTTAATCTACTTGGTTTTATGAGTTCATTTTAGTGGCAAATGCAAGAAAAGGTTTTGCTGTGGATAATCCATCATGTTTAGTTTTTACGTTCTTCGTGTTAACTTAAGTTTTAAGTTTCTGCTGAATGTAATGGTTCAAAATCAATTGTTCTGGATCAGCATGTTTCCATATCAAAGAATCTTAGGTACCTCTGTCTTCTTCTTCAATCTTTATCAACCATTTATATTTGCCGTCAAACCTTAAAAGCAACATAACTGCTTTACATTGCAAAGGACTCTCAATAAGTTGGACAAATTAAGATACTACGAAATAAATAGTTAATGGAACTGTTAAACTACGTCGGGTCGGCTTGTTTTGACCATGAAAGGTATCACAACACGGAAAGAGTCTCATAACCAAACAATATCACAGGTACTTTTCAAAACATCTTTCGAGCGTATGCACACTTAGAAATCAAACCGAGAAGATCATTTATTAATTTTTAGATTCTTGACAACCACACAGTATAACTGATAAGAAATATCAATACAGTGTTTTTGCCACTGTAAGTGTGTTTTATCTTTTCTAGGGTGCCTAGTAAACGATGAAGTAAAAACAAATTCAAATTGAAACATTTCAAAAAACAAACTGCAAAACCAATTGAAACATTGAAGTCTTCTGAAGTGGCAGAACGACTAGCAACTGAATAACACTTGTTTTATATTACGTCATATTGGCCGTTTCTTTTCCATTTGGCTGACATAATAAAAGGCTTTATGCAAAACGGCAAGTGTAGATTTTTTGCAAAATCTTTTACTGCTTTTACAAGGTATTCACGGAAATGATATTTTATAAACACAATCACTTGTGGATCACTAAAATCGCAAACGTTTTCCGAAATTGTACACTTTGCTGTGCATTTACTTATTTTGATAAATGTTGAATATTCCTTAAACTGAAAGTATTTTTGCTAACACGGGGTATCTATGACCATTTCGTTTCTTACTGAAAGAACGACATTCAACATAAGAAGCAAAATAGAAGACATCCTCACTTGTAAACATATACGTATTGCTCTTTATAACGGCTACTGCCCAGACGTGAACTAGCCCTGTAACCGTACTGGTCAACACTAGCATGGTTAAGGGCTGCCATCAGTTTAGGAAATTCCATTTGTGAGGAATCTCGTAATTCTTGAATCATAATAAGATCAAACTGAGAGATAATCTGCAAAAGCAAGGCATGGTTTACAGAATTAGGGTTTCTTGCAACAACTGATGACACCGTGACACGAGTAAGTCGAAATAAGATTTCTAAGTTTCCTGTCAGCCTATCAGCTGCCCTGGTTACAAACGCGAAGGTCTTAAAAATGAAAAGCAAACGTTATCACATCAAACGATTTTATTCAAAATACATTCTTAAGTAGGTGAAGTTCACTGCAAAGCATTATTTGTGAAGTTAAATTTATTCAATGTGCATCATATGCATCTAGTGTTTGAATCTTACTTTATTACAACCAGGGGTGTAATGAAAGGGGGAAAGGGGGACACAATTCCCGGGACGCCGAATCACTATGGGGACGCCGAATGACTGCGGGGGCGCCTAAAATTCCCAACAATCTCACAAGTACTATCTTCAATGCAATGCATTTGCTTCCAAAAGACCTCAGATTCGAAAAATGGGGCGCCAAACTTGCTCCTTGACCCGGGCGCCATATAACCTCCTTACGCCCCAGATGGCAACAATGTTTAAAGAAATTTATTGAAACTTACTTCGACAAAAATAGAAATCCTCACCGCATATAGCAGCACATTTACGTTATAAAACTGCATGAAACATTTAGAGATATACCCACCTTTAACTTCGCCCTTGTCAGAGTATATAGACAAGTCGAAGATAATTCAATATTAGGTGGCAGAGTCACAGGACAAAAATATTTTCTTATCGCGACCAGAATCACGCCAACCATCAACTATTTCAGATTTACGGTGGTACTTCGCGAAATTTGATGCTGATAATACAGCAACGGGTATAAGAGAAGTAATTTGAGGCTACGCTCCTAAAAATGTCACAAGGCTGCCTATGAAGCGGTGCAGCGTGTAAGTATTTTTAGACTTTTACTTTGTTTTTAAGCGTTTATTGAAGACGAATAACAGCAATACTTGCAAATGTGCATGGTCAAAATGGAAAAAGCACTTCCTTGGGGAAGCTTCCGCTTCTGAAAAGAAAGCGTGATTTTATTTTTGCCCTTCAATTTTCCTTTTACACAAATGGGCCTGAAACAACGCCTTCCAGTTGTCCCGTTACTTTGCAAATGGCGCGAACAGTTTGTCCAAATACATATGTGGCCGAATGAAAATTATACAATGCACACGTTTTATCAATAACATGGAAAAATGTATACCAAGTGCGTTAACAAATAACCGCGAAATAATTGAAGCAAAGCTAGAGGATACCCAGTGAGGTTTTCGTCCAGTCCTTAGCACTAAAGATCAGGCTTTCACGATTCAGAAAATTTTTCACAAATCTTTGCAGTATGCCAGAGATGTATATACATGCTCTGTAGATCTCGGGAAAGAATGGGATCGGTCTTTGCACAAAAGCTTTAGAGCTTTGTGGGAATACGATTTTGACAGCCGTCCGTCTGTTTTTGGCCGTGAAATCATTGTATGTTTGCTCTGAAGTTTGTGTCAGTTTCGATGGCGATAAATCATAGCCATTAACCATGGATGTTGCATTTTACTGGGTTGTGTGTTGTGTATGTCCCTCGTAATGATCTTCATGAATTGCGTAAACGGTCACAGCCGATTAGACGAGGATGTCAGTGTACGACGTTGCTTGATCAACCGTTTGTTTTTTGCGGACAATTTGAAGCTTCTTGCATCTTCTGAATACGGCCTTCAACATGCAGAGTTCGTTTTCAGCTGCATACGACCATAATGGGAATAAAATTAGATTTGAAAAGACCGACGTGTTATGCATTTTCTAACCCTAGTTAGGGCTCTCTATAATTAAGCGTAACTATACTGCAGCAGGTGGAGAAATTGAAGTGTCATGGAGTGGTATTCACGAATGATAGAAGACAGAGCAAAGACGTTGATACGTGGATTAATACTCAAACGCAGATCTGGTTGAGCTTTATCACTCTGTGTTCACTAAGCAGGAGCCTCCAAACAAATGCCGCAAAGAGATCAGTATGTGAATCAATCTTTGCTCCGGTACTCCGTCTATTGTCATGAATCTTGGGTAATGCCTTGCTTAGTGCTGTCTCAAGTGCAAACTGCAAAATGGGATTTTTGCCAAATGTTTACTTCTCAAAAAAGGTGCGTAACTATGATGTTCGAAAAGCCCTGAATGTCAGGTCACTTCAACGAACAGAAAGATCTCAGCTACTATAATATGTTGACGTGCCCTAAATCTCCAGAAAAGATTAGCGAGGCAAGTTCTGCTGGCTGCAACCACCGGAAAGCGGCTCGGATGTCTTCTAATTACTTGGTGGGGTGATTACATTTCCGACGTTGTTGGATCCGTCTTGGTGTGGAGCTATCGGAGGTTTGCTGAAAAATGTGAGGAATTTCGGGTCCCAAGTTTGCTACCCTGCCGACCATCCCCACGAATAAAGACGTTGTGACAAATAAAGAAAAAATGCATGATTACTCACTGTAAATATTCAAACCTCAAATAGATACGGAACTAGAGTGAATATCTCTATTTTGGCGGCCCCTATTTATCGCCTTCCCTCCAAATCCCAAATATAGGTCAGTCACTGTATTCATACGCTCTTAGGTAAAAATATTTTCACAAACAATAGTCAAATACCTCCACCAAAGTATTTCTTATATCTTGATTGTTTATTTTCTTTTGACCGAGACTTTGAATATTGAAGGCTCCCACTCGAAGTGGTGACGAACATTGATTGAGAGTATAAGAGCATTGCAAGAACAGAGTTAGCAAACAAAAAGCTACTAAGGTTGTCAACCGATTACTCAGAACCATGACATACACAGGCAATTATTCCAGGAGGTGCAAGCAATTGAAAAAACTGGGAAAGGAAAACAGAGGAGAAAGATTATTTAAAATCGTTCTAGAAGAAAGCATTTTTCTTGAGAGTGTAAATGCATCAAATGGATTATTTGATTGTACGTCGTAATACCCATTGCCACAAGTTCTTACTATCGAAAGAAGTGTGGCATGTGTTAATTCTAAAAGCAACTAGTAAATGCCACCATATTCCATGATTTTAAGCGCACCCCATCCAAAACTCTTTCCGTGTGTTTGAAAGGAACAAACAATCCGAATATGCCATAAGTGTCACTTTCATGCATTATCCAAATAAACAGAGGTTGAGAAATCAATCTCAAGGTTTGAAAAAATCAAAAACTAGCGATGAGTCTTTCAATTTGAATTTTAAAATGACGCAAATTCCAAACATTTATAGAAATTTTTTTTTCGCTGAAATATTTCGGTTCTTTGCCTCAAAACATTGGCAAAATCAACCATAACCGTATTCACTAGCTATTATTTTCGGAGATAATGACCGCATTGATTGGACTTTTTTCGGTCATTTCAAAAAAATTTCTGTCTATGTCCGAAGAATGACTGAAAAAGCTAGCATAGAAAGTTGTTGCTGGTTTTTGCAAGTGGTGTTTCATTTCAAAATACAGTACATAAAACTTAATTTTTTTGTATTACTCTTACCGTTTTGCATTAGGAATTTCATACATACACGAACGTTGGAGTGTTTCCTATTTAATCATAATTTTGACTTTCTTGCTACCTAAAATTTCCCTATTTAGGTCAATTGTCATTTTTCTGATCAATTTTAGGTTATACACAAGGTATTACTTAATAAAGTTCTTAAAGTTTCAAACTTTAATGCCTTGAAAATAGATGCTGCGAAATATTTGCACAAAAACTGGATAACATCCATTGCGGTGTTCATCCCGTCCTTAACACCACAGACCACATTTTAACTTTCCAGCGAATTTTCGAGAAATTACGAAATAAGCCAACGGTTTCTACGCATGTTTTGTCGACATGAAAAAGTACATGAGCATGGTCCCTCTGATAATTATAAT